>Ga0099824_1000184_pt1 | contig 59148 bp, 31 predicted proteins | sample SiratrowhiteBW_FD_76837 | JGI IMG/M metagenome (GOLD analysis project Ga0099824, IMG submission 76837) | Root nodule microbial communities of legume samples collected from California, USA - Siratro white BW | ecosystem: Host-associated > Plants > Roots > Nodule | place: USA: California... | reverse complement strand
TTTTTTTTTTTTTTTTTTTTTTTTTTTTTTTTAAAAAAAATTTTTTTTTTTTTTTTTTTTTTTTTTTTTTTTTTTTTTTTTTACATTTTCTATCTTATACTTCTTAAAATTTGAGATAATAAGATTATTTAAGGATTTGTCAGTTAGCGGTAATATATTACAAAAAACTAAAGAGTATAATATTTAGTATATTAAAATGTTAGACAATATATTTTATAAAAATATTAAAATCATAGTAATCATACAAAGAACATTTATTAAAAAAATATTAATTATAATTTAATTATTTTTAATATTTAATATTAAAATGTTTCAAAAGTTTACATAATTAAGTATAATTAGTAAGGTAATAAAAGTATTGTGGTCTTTTTTTCATTAGTAAAGTGTAGCCCTACTTCAGTAGATACATACATTCTCACCTGCTAAACTCTTGATGGGGATGATTTTGTGAAGAATAAGGGTCAAAAACATTTTTAAAGAATAATAGTTTTCATATATTTTTTTAAATATGTATAAACATACTAACATTTTCAATTTTAATTTTGTTAGGAAACTTTAATCTTTCCAACAAAAAATGCTTTGTAAGCGTTACAAGATTAAATACAAACTACAACATTCTATTTGAATGAACTCCTCAACAAAAACTTGTGGAAGAGATAAAAACAGAGTAGTCAAAAGAATTAAAATTGTTTCATAAGTTAGAAGAACTATCTATAAACTAAAATCCAATTTAGAAGATGATAAATGAGAAAAGTATAATAAAACTAAAGTACACAAATTTATTAAATCAGTGACAGCAGAAATTCACATGATGACATCATTCACTATCATAGTGCTTCATCAGTAACAAAGAGGCTTCCAAATTAGAAAAGTTACTATATAATATTGAACAAGAAAGAGTGACAAAGGAAGTAGGTAGTTAAGCTGAAGAAAGCATGGTAGTTAGTTTCTAATAATACCTACCAACCTGCATGTTTGTTTTTGTTGGTGCCATACAAACGGAAGAGACTAAAAGCAGAAATACATGACAGGATCACCATACTAAGGCTAACCACTAAAGCACTTGCTATCCCTTCTCCCATTTGGTTGCAGAATTTGCCATACATGTTGCACACCTTCATCCACTGAAGTTCTGCTTGTCCTGTCTTTCCAATCATTCCAGATTGCAATGCAGCAGCAACTGCAGCCACTGTCACATATGCCATTACCTGTATAAACATAAATAATAGAAACCTTAAATGTTTGGGTTGATGGTGAAAAAATCTAAGATCACAGTAACGCCATAAAATACTGGAAGCAATTGTTCTGTATTGGTTTTTCTTCAATTTGGAAAATTTGAATCCATTTGGATGAAACTGAAACTAAACCCAAACATGTTATTGATGAGATAAGTTATTCTGAAGTAGTCTTGTTAGACTTCTCAACTATGATGTTTTTTAATGTTCCCTTGGGATCTAGCATTGGTTTCTTTGACATTAATTTCCTTAAACTGTCTTAAGAAAGGTTGTTCCGACCTAAATCTTATAGTTAAGAATTGTTTGACTTAGAGTAAAATTTTTACTCTTAAAGAGTGAAAAATTAAAGTATTTAAATTATCTAAGCGAGGTGGGACGACTATTGGACCTACTGGAATAGGTCTATTTGTCTGTCCCCTCCACTCCGCCAAAATACAGAAGAAAGGTTGAACACAACACAAGTTTTACTATAATGATAACGCGTGGTCCTAGAAGTGCTTGATGATTTCAGACAATTTTAATTCTCAACAACTACATCTGTGATCCCAAGGGGGATTAAATGTGAAAACATGATATGTGGTGTCTCTACTCTACTAGTATGATCATGTACTGTTTTTGTTTCCATGGGGTCCGCAGTAGCAGTTGCTCATGCTTCACGGGGAAAACTGAGGCAATTATGAATAGCTATACAAATTTGACTGCTTCAACCCGACCCCACTCTCACATTATGACACGGGAATCTATATAAGGAGTAAATACTTGGAACCGAATTAATTGTTGGGATAGAAGGTTGATCGGATGAATCCATCAAGTCATTCAATTGTCACAGGTGGATTTGCCTAGTTAGTTTGATGTGGGTTCACCATTTATTTCATTCACCAATCTGTTGCATCAAGTAGTTCAAGAACTTTGGATGAACTACTTGAAAACAGAAAAAAAATCTTAGTACTACATGGGTTGGATTCAGCTTTGGGTAAATGCCACGTTTAGATACAAAAAAGGGAACCCAAAATGTATTGATTATTTGGTTTTTGGCAGTGGTCCAGTGCAGAGGATATACATACACTTGGCCTGTGGTCGAAGGAACATTTATGGATATGTTGGGTTTCACGCTGAAATTATTTAACACACCTAAAAAAGCACAAGAAAGTTAAAGCTATACAGAGTTGCTTCTTGTTAACATGAAAAAGTGAATTGATTTGCCTTATAGCACTGCAAAATCAAAGGTACTGCATAAAATCTGAAAAATCAACACAACTGTATGAAATTGACTTGGTGAACGGATTTTGAAAATCGATGTTGAATTGAAATGATTTATGTTTAGACGTTTTTATCTTGAAAGTAACCTTAGTGTGGAACTTAGATTGGTTTTTTCAGCCTAATGTAAAATCAATTTTACCTGCAACAACTAAACATTTGCATCTAGATTAAGATCACAGTTGACAGAAGAGAAGATGATCCATGGTCATGTTTTCCGAAACCAACAAACTTATTTTACGGCAGCGAGAAGAGTAAAAAATATAGGAACCTGATCACCAGAGAAAATGAGCCAAGCTAAGGGTTTGCTGAAGAGTACATTTCCTCTAACCATACTCACAACACAGCGCAATCCTTGGATCAAGGAGTACCCAACAGTTAGTGCATTGGCAATTACCAAGAACCTGCAAAGTTTAGGCAATCAATATTAGAATAAGGAGAGAAGAAAATTTTAGGACACATGCATGTAACTGAAAAGAAGAAGAAGAATGGAAAAGCTTACACTAAAGCCTTCAAATCTGTAAATTTAGCTTTCTTCTGAAAGGAGAAAAACTCTTTGACTTGGGAATCAGTGACCACAAGAACAATTGCAAGAACTCCTACACCAAGACTCACACCCCTTAGCACCATCTCTGCTATTCTCACCTTCCTATCCAACACTCTGAGTTTTGTTCCATGATACACTGGGACAGTGCCAGGACTAACACCCAAACCCAAATAACTCATTTTCCACTCTCAGATCAACACTTTAGTACAAGAACGGAAATATTAAGATAAAACAAAATAGAAGAAATGAGAAAAGAAAAGTGAACAGCAAAGAGGCTCCCCTATTATCTATATATAACACAAAATTTGCTTCTAGTAAATGTCCTAACTTAGTGATGATGAGACCTAGTGGAAAAGGCAATTGAAGCGTGCGTGCCAAGTGGTCAAAACCTAAACATGAAGAGAACACGTATTCACTAAGGAGACTCAACTCATCAATTATACAAAAATGGATGGGGTTATTTATTAAGGACAATGCCGTTATTTCCGTTCTGCAGGTTCTGCATTTATGGACCACTAAATGGCAAAAAAAAAAAAATGTGGTTTTTAGAGCTTCTTCATCTTTTTCCAGAAATTACTACTGATAGTAGTCCCTGCAGTGTGTCTTAATTCGGTCATTTAAGGAGCCTATGGTTCAGTTTTATGATGTCCACTTCTTTGGCCAAACCTTAACGAACAAACCTACGGTGAGTGAATACCGAATCATCAATAATTTGTGGACACCACATTTCTACTTCATTAACAGTAAGAGATAGAAAATAGAAAAAATGTAGTGGATACCAGAAAGTGATATAATATGATAACAAAGAGATACACAAGAAAAAAATAATTATTATTATCAAATGTTTGGTGAGGGACTAATGTGAAAATGTATCATTAACTATTTTACATGCAGATATAATACTTTAAACACTTCTTTTAGAAAACATGGTATATAAGAAAAAGTTTTCCCTACAGTTAAGTGCCAAAATGTGCTAACTGAGCGTATAGATGGTTGTTGGAATAACAGTGAGTGCAACAAATGTTGAAATGTGAAGAGCATAAGAAAGATACAAATGTGAAAAAGCAAAGCAATGATGAAAGATAATTACATTATTGGATTTGTTTAAATGTATGTTGTGGTGGACCATGCACTAACAGGGTTGTGTTTGTGACTTTTTTGTGTTCACAACTTCACATCTCACCAAATTTTGTATACTATTGTTAGCCTCTTCAACTGTGACTTCAGCAAATGTTATTCTCAAGTGTTCTAAAGGAGATAAAGTGTGTTTTCAGGATGACCCACTGCAATGGGTAACAAAGCAACCACTTCATTCCACTAAGCACAGCACCACTCACTCTCTTAAACTATCTTCTCCTCCAAAGTGGTTGGTGGTTTAAGGTTTAGTTGTGAATGGGAGTTATTTAAAGTCTTTTTCTATCCATAGTATATCCGTTTTGCTCTTATATTATCTTCATTTTTATGTAAATTAGTCAATCAGCATGATCTAATCAATTTTATAAGTCATCAAACCATAATTCTTCATGATAATATAATTATATATTGAATTAAAGTGAAGGTAGTTTCATTTGCAAATGACAACAGAGCAAATTAGCAAAGGACTAGAAAAATTGACTATTCCAATTTGTTCATTTTTTTTTATAAAATAGGAAAATTTTGTTCCAAAGTTAATACAAAACTAACCTATGTCATCATTTTTTAACATATTATTATATTATTTTTTAAATGTTATTATTATTACAATATTTATTTTTGTAAACAAAAAATAATTATATTTTAAATCTTTGAAAGTTTAATTTTGTGATAAGATCTTAAAGATTAAGAAATATGTCCTTTATTTTAACCAATAGTTTTACTAATTCCAACTTATAAAATTTAAATGCAGAGAAGGAGAAGAAAATTTATTATTTTAGTTAAAATTTTCAATTTTGATCAAAGCATACATTTAAAGTAAAAATCATCTGAAATGGGATGAGTCTAGAATCAGTGAAAAAGACAACAATCTTACTTGACTGTTTCACATTCATGTCAAACCATGAAAAAAATAAGAATGTAAGCATACAGACTCCATTACTCCAAACAAAGTTTAACTGCAAAATATGGTTTAACTGTCTTTGATCTAAGAAAATAAATCACTTCAGACATTATTCAAGGAAGCAATTCATACTTGCATGAGCCATGACCTGCCATTGGACAAATACAATATATTAGTAATGAGATTTAATGTCTTAGTAATTGTTAATGCTAAAGGATAAAACATTGAAACAACAGTAAAACTATACAATTGGACATTATATCTGAAGACTGAGTTGTGTTATGAGAGATTATTTAGGGATCTCACTTGGATCAAGATCAGTGGTGATTGCAGCAGAATTGAAATAGCAAGAGCCTCCTTTGTGCTTGAACCTCTGATAGTAATTGTTGAATGCATAGGAAGCATGGTCCTTCAAGGTATTTGGAAGGTAACAGGGTTGGTTCACTTGTATCTTGCTGCAATCTGCTCCACCCTTTTCACAAGCCCAATCCATGGCCCTTTGTAACTCCTCATCTGGGGTCTGCTCATCTGCTATGCACCATTCCTCAAACTGTCCTGAAAAAAAAAATCCAATAACTCAGGATTCCATAACACTTTGGCTTCCAACACAAAAAATAAATTAACAGTTTTTAGTTTTCATTCAATAGCACAATGAACTTAGCTGCAGTGTTGAAGAGAGTGATGCTGATTTTACCATAAGCTTGAAAAGATAGAGTCAAAAGCAGCAGAGCTATCAAAGTTTTGAGCATTGCAGAATTCATTGTTCTTCAGGAGCTTCTCTTATCTATCCTTAAACTATGTTTCATTTCATGTAATGGCTGAAAAATATTCCAATTTGCTACTCTCTGTATAAAGCTTCATCCTTCTAGGGGAAAAGCTAAGAGCATAATACAGAGTTTATCTTTCTTCAATAACCGACACACCTAGGAATGGTCCTACTTCCATTCCTTGGTTGTCACGGAAACTTGAAACTTTTCTTTTCTTAGAATGTCTCAATCAAAGTGATTTTGTCCTATGGAATTTGCCTTTTTCTTATAATCCAGGTGTTAGTCATGGACATTCCAAATATGGTATTTGGATCATTTTTAAAATACCAATAATTTGACTAATAAGATTAAAATCTTGCAGATGCAACATTAAAGTAAATTGGGAGAACCTTCACAGTAGTATTTGTAGCGATCAATAGTTCTGTGGGGTAGGATCAAACAAATTATCTTATGCAATTCTTGTTTTGGTTAAGATGGCAAGAACAAACAGTTCAATGGGTCTATTCCATGCATATTTTTTACAATGAGGAATCTAGATGACCAATTTTCCAAGCAAGCTATCAGAACATAAAGCAGAAATTAGGATCCCTAAAGGGATTGGAAATAATACTAATAAAATGTCAAAGAAGAAAGAGTTGAGACATGAAACTGTGTCACATTCTTAAAGGGAAAATTGTGTTTCTGTTCTTTTAAGTAAAATAACAATGAAACTCCCTATAATTCATACGCATCACATTCACTTTACTTATTTTATCTTTAATTTTTTGTTTATAAAACTTTTTTTTAACTTTTATATTTTTAATTTTCATAACTTTTTTATCTAACTTTTTATCAATATAACATTTAAGAAATAAGAGAATAGAGTATTTCTTTATTAAAAATACAAAGGAAGTGAATGTCACTTGTTAACAACAAAAAAGAAAGCAAGGTGAGAAGACTTTCTTATTATAAATTTTAGAATTATTTTACCTTAGATAATTAACTATTAGTTGTCTGATTTTGTTTCAATTTATTTGGAGTTTTAGATGGAGTTATTTTTTATATTTTTTTGTGAAAGAGAGCAGTCTAAAGTTCTAGAAGATATTAAAGATTTATAATTTTGGATTGAGATTTTGTCCATTTAATTCTCTTATTAATTATCACTTATCTTTTTAATTGTTAATCACAAGAAGGCGCGAAAATGATATTAATATTTGCTCTTATATATTTTTTTCCTTATAAAAATATAAGACTTTTTTTAAATTTATGATTTTGAGACTTATATGTCGGATCATGATATTAACTATTTAAATTAAATTATGTTGAGAATAATCAAACATAAAACAAATTAATCCAATTTTAATATCAATTAAGGTTTCTTATGGATTTTTTTTAACTTTTATTTTTAAAGTAGTTTTTCTACTTTAAAACGAATTTTTCATGAGTTGGTCTTTACTTATAGGATTTTTAATTTTTTTATGTTTTTTTTTTTTTGCTTTAATTGGTCGGCCTTATGTCTTCTGGTTAAGGCAACTTAATAGGTATAAATAAATATATATTAAAAAGTTAAAGGAAATATGAATTTTATTCAAAAACCATAAAGAAAAAAAAGTAAAGAAAATGAATGGTTATCTATAAAAAATAAGTATCATCTAACAAGAACTCAAAATAGGCTTAATTTTTCCCAGTTAATACAGTTTAGTTATTTCACCACTTTCTCTACCTAAACCCTTATTGCTCCATGTGAGAAAGGATTTTCTCAATTTATTAATACCTATTTGGAACCTTCAAAACTTATCATGGCAAAACCATTTATGTTTTCTTTACCATCATTTCAGTGTATTCGTTGAAAACTAATCTTTATTGAAAACTTTGATTAATTTTTGTAAGGTTTCTTTTTTCAATCATTTTTTTATTAAGCAGAAGATGTTTTGTTTTCATTGCTTATTCTTTTGCGGTTTGAATTTCTTCCAATTTTTCTGGACCAGATTCTGCATTTTTTGCAGCAAATTCTGGCATAACCAATCCTAGCTTCATAGTTTGTGTGCGTAAGACATTAATGTTGTAAGTGTATTTGGTACGACTCCGTGAGTTTCTCAGAACGGTACTCACAAACAAACAGAAAAGACAATTTGGATTGTTTCAAATCCGAAGTTATCTTCTGATGTTGCAATCTGGTTGGTTGCATGAAAACCGTTTACTGATTCAGAGTGGTGTGTTTTTGTACGTGTTCTAGGGCAAAAATTTTTGAGTTTCTTACTTTCCAATAAGATTGAAGTTGAGCACAATTTTGCTATTATACCGATTCCCTGTTAAAAAGAATGCTACTGTTTACCAATCAGATTAATAACATCTTAACGACAATGCTACATCAAAATACACAAATAATCATAGACTGAAGCAAAGAAATCTATAACCAACCTAGAAAACAAGACAGATGGTTCATAGCTATTCCAAGACTCACAAAAATTTCCAAAGACAGTTTACGTTATTTCAAACCTAAATGTTGAATCTAGTAGCTAGACATGGTCATAGATAGTGATAATGTGGTGATTAATAATAGCTACATTAGAGGGGGTTGTATTTGAAGCTAAAATATTACTTATTAGACAAGTATATATATGTACATGTTACAGGTGAAGAGAAGTATCAACATCAGAGTCGGAGCCCGAATCCCAATCATAGACGTTCTTCCATGAAGCCTGAAGGGACTGTGCATGTGTACAAGCTATGGAGGCCATGTTCTTGGAGACTGGAGTCTCAATAGTGCTTTTGTTGTACTGGGGAGTTGGCCATGGAGAAAGTGAAACATGGGGCGGTGACCTTGATGGGATCATCAGTTCAGGGTGGAGAAACTGCCTCGTGGTGGGGTTGGCATCGAAGTGTTTAGGCTCTATAGTGAGCATTTTCAGCAACTCTCTCTTCTTCCTCATTTCTTTCACTTTCTGCAACTGCCTAAATCTCTCTTGTAGTAGAACAATGGAGGAGCGAACTGCAGTGGGTTCATGAACCTTCCTTCTCATTATGAGTTGCTATGTTGTAGTATTGTTGCTTAAGAAAGCAGAATGGCAGATAGTAAGTGACAAGGAATGAGATCTAAGGAGGAATGAATTGCTTTTCGTGTAGTATTTATAGAGGGATGGCATGGTTATGATTTTCTAATACAATAAATTATTCACTTTTATTCCCTCAATGAAAGTGTTAATGATTAAAAAAGAAATCAGAATCGGCAAGTAAGCTGAAGAATCCAAAAAGAAGATGTTGATTGACCAATATAACCGATTTTGTAACCAGTGAATGTGGCTGTGTGGGGTATTGCATGAGCATATCTTTTTCTTTTCTTACAAAGAGACAAGAGCATTGGTAAAGCAGAAAATGACTCGCTGAATAGTCCAAGAGAATGGTGAAACTAGCAAATGGAAGGGAGTGTTTGGAAGAATAACAAGTCGATTAGTGGTTTGTCAGTTTGTGAACGTGCACAAAAGTTCAGCTCTGTGTTTTGAGGGTAGTGGAGTCTTTTTGGTGGGCTTTGTTGGGAGAAGGTGAAGTTGAAGGATTGGGCAAAAAGGACAAGGGCTAATAGCTAGAAAGGAGGAATGATCTTTTGTGTTCGTTAGATAATGCTTTGATCTATCTATTGTGTATGACAAGGACAAACATACCAACATTCTTCTCTCTCTCAATCTCTATGCAAGTTCTTTGTCTTCAAGTGTTTGGATGCGAATGGCATGCACAAATGAAAGCTGCAGATACCACTAATGCTTGGGTTGGTGCTTCTTTTATGCACCATAACCCCCTATGATTTCGTCTTAGTCCTTGAACTTTGAAACATGTGTTGCCTAATGGAGATTATATTAGATTCAAATATATTAGCCAAGGCATGGAACATGAATCCTATTATTTTTCGCTTGCCCATTAAGTTACATACACCAGCATATTTTGGAGAAAGGAATCACGCCAAATTAGCAACAAACAAGGATAAAAAAAAACTATGAGCCAATGTAGGTAATCTCTATAATGATAACTAAGACTAGTAGCTAGTTTCTTGCTATAACTAGTGCAACGCAGTGGCCCCTGGCCAATAAAGTAAAAGGTACTTGCAATGTAACAGCTTCACATGAGATTAAATGACTTCAAGTTTGTCAGAAAAAAATGTGATGTTTTTTACTAAAGCATGCTGCACTAGCAGTCAAATAACCAGCTTTTCAAAGTTTCCACATGTCATGGTGTTGTTCATTTGATTTGAGCACATTATTGGTGAGAGTATGATTGGAATGTGTCTATTCTTAAGTCCATGTTCACTGTTCTGAATTCAAAGATTATTTACATAGTCAGGTACATGCATGTGTATGATAACGATCGCAAGTGTTGTCATTCTCTGCAATTGTCTTATTTAACATCAATTTTTACATTGTTTTACTCATACCAAACTTGCTTTCGTGTACAGTTACATACATCTGCATCACATAATTTGCACATATAAAGCTGATGCATGGGCATGTATGTAAAGTAAATGAAATTTGTTTGCGTTTGTCACTTGGTTAAGCACTCTTGTTGATGATTCAAAATAAAAAAGAACAAATATTTACTCAACTCAATTTTGTTGTTTCCCAGCATCAAAACTAGTTAAAACTCGCAGGTCAATCTAATGGATCATGAATTTGCACCTTATTAGATTAAAAGAAATAAACTTATTTTAATTAGTTACAATAAAAGAATTATCCAACGCACTTAGAACCTAATCCACTGGATTAAACCACTTGTGGGATGGGCTAGCCCACTGACTGTCCACTGTAAAAAAATAGCTTATTACATTATTCTCCTCCCTGACCTTGCGAACTCGTAATTCATTAAAAAAAATAACAAAACTAAATGAATTTGTTCTAGATTTATCTGCTTAAGAATTTAACGATGTTGATGGATAAAGATGATGATGATGATATTGTAAAAATATTTCCTATATTTAAAATTGGGATTAGGATATTTGTTCAAATAGTTCTGGAATATCTACTTTATAATCTTATTTATATATATATATTTGTTTATTGCTCTTGAAATATTTAATAAATTTAAATATTTGTTAAATATTTATTGATATTTTATTTTGTCCCTTAAACCTAAATTTTAATTTTTTTTCTAATAAATCGTTGACAGATTACTGATATAATATAGATATATTACATATAATTTTCTTAAGATATTTAAATTAATTTTAATACTGACTCATGTGTTTAAAGAGATGTAGCTAGTAATAAATGGAATAAGCACTAAAAACAAGAAAATGAACAGCCATTAAATTAAAAAAAAATCAATAACAAAAAAGGATAATACTCTAGCTTAGGATGTGTAGTGACTAAGTTGCTTATAAACCAATTTTCTTTATTTTTATTGGAAATTTCAACAGAGCTCTCTTTTAAGTTTATAACTAAATAATAATTTAAAAATAGAAAATACTGTAAAAGGAATTGGTGAATGATAGAAAAGCAGAAGAGAATCACATTCATTTGCTTTAATAGTTATGTCAAATTTTAGATTGGGAGGCAGATGATCAGAACACTTTATACTTTTCCACATTCATGGCAACTTGAAAAGGACTTAAGTTGAGGGATAAAAGTATAATAATAACAATTCAAAAAATGTTCATCGTTCTTTCTCAGCGGTGCTTTTCTTTTTTGTCTCAGAAGATAGAGTCGGTGAGTGCGTCGTTGAGGGTTTTGTGTTGCTTCTGAGAGCAAAGTCTGTGATAAACTACCTCTGTTGTCACTTCGAATAAGCGCGTTTAACACTTTTCCCATTTAGCTACACACAACACTTTTTCTAGGATTTTAATTTATGAAAGCACTTTTTTAGGGTATAGATTTTCTAATTATAAGATATTGTATAAAAAGATAAATAAGATCTCATCGTACATAATAAGTTCTTCAACAACAACATGCTTTCTACATCACTCTTAAAATATCTAATCATAAAAATATTATATTTTAAATTTGTTTATATTAAAAAAAACTTTATCGTGAAACCTATAAAAATATGTTGTATATATAACTTTCACTTAAATCTAACTTTATAAATAAATATATATCAATTAAAATTCACTCCACAATTACATAAGACACTATATTTTTTATTAAGCAAACATATAAACAACTTAAAGATTATGTGAGACATAAAAAAGGTTTTTAACAATAATTAAGATAAACTTTTAATAATGATTATAGACTCGTTATTAATACATGTCTTATTAAAAAGAATTAGATTCAATGATTGTTTAGAATCGTAATTACAGGAAATCGATATGATCTATATATATCACACTCATAATGACAATTCAATGATTGTAATTAAGGCGAAATTATCATTTTATTATTTGAATTTCTTTTACTTTTTTAATTTGTCGACCAGTCAGAAGAATCATTATAAACAACGTGTGACCGCAATTATAATAAAAACTATTATATGCATGATCAAATACCAACTAATTATTATATGCGTAATTATTTAAAAGTATTTATTTTACTTTTATATGCATGATCAAATACCAGCTAATTATTTATAAATTATTCTATTTTACATTATATCACACATATGTATAAAAATAGTTTAAAATTATTTTAAATTAATATATAATTTGCATAATTAAAATCTAAAATCATTCTCAATGAATATATAGAAAGTAAAAGCATAAAAAATGTTATAAAGAATAAATACTATAAAAGTAACAATGTAAAAGAATAAAGATTGTTTTATGAAAGCGACGAAAGTGTTTAATAAAAGGGTAAAAAGAAAAGTGTGGTTTAAGAAGATAAGAAGAATAAATGTGCATTGATTGGAGAAGGGAAAGATGAACGGCGGAGATTGAGAGTAAGAGAAGTAAGAGTATCGTGCAAGCATTGGATGGTTGTTTATGATGTATCTATTAATAATAATATTAAAGGAAGGGTAAAAATGGTATATTCAGATAAAACAAAAGAGAAATCATGTGTTGGTTTTGGTCTGCCCCACGTGACGTCCTAGTGGAGGGTGACGTTTTTCGGCCGACGCGTTATTACGTTCTTATTTTATTTTTGTTGAAATGGGATTTCATTTTAATATTTACAATTTTTTTAACAAATAAAAAATTTACAATTCAAAAATCAGCTGAAATAATTGAAGACTTTAAGAATAAGTGGTAGAGAATTATGTGAGCATTTTTTCCAAGTCGACAATTTGGATAGAGCGCTGAATCATATTTTTTTTCGTTCGGGTTAGTGTTAAAAGTCACGTAAATATATTATTAAAATGTTGATGATGGGTATGATCATAAAAAAACAAAGAGAGAGGTTGACACAAACTAGTAGTTTCTTGGAAGCATGAAAGAAGGCAGCAAGATTCTCTTCTTCCCGCACGTTGTTTTCATGAACATCCTTGTATTATTACATTACAATATTCTTCTTAACTTCACTATACACTCGAATGATGCATTGTTTGTTTCCATTACGAAAATAAATTTGCACCTTCACTTAGTTGAGTTCAAGTGAGAAAGAGGAGAAGAAGAGGTTCTTATAAATCTAATAAACCATTTTCAACCTGTGCACAGTGTTGGTACACATTTGGAGTTAGCTTAAAAAAACTATATAGATTGATGTAGAATAATACTTTTGTGGATTGAAGCAATAAGAATAAAGAAGCATGGAGAGATAGTGCCAAGTTTGAGCAAAATTGGTGCAGCACTGAGAGGTGTTCGTAGGTAGGTTTTTAGTCAATATTTTGGTGGGAAGAAAGTCTGGCAACCAATTTAATATGTTTCATTTTGGTCACACGTTTTTTTCAATAACATGCACTAAAATAAGTAAATCAGAGAGAACTAGTTTTGTTTCTCTTTTCCATTCACAGTACAAGGTTTTACTTATTTTTTCTTTCCTACCTTATATAAGATCTATTTCTTTATATTCTATTTTAACTGTATTTTTATCGAAATAAAAAATAATTAGTAATTGAGAAAATCCCTTACATGTGATGAGTGAGAGGGCACGTGGGAAGAGAGAGATTGTGTATGTTAAATTCCAGCATTGCAGTTTAACCGACTTTCGTAGTTCCTTCCTTAACGTTGTTCAACCGAACCGAGTGATATTACATAGTGATTCCTACATGTGTTTTTGGCTTCCGTACCCACCCTTTCTTTTAACTCCTCTCAATAAGAGATATTATAAATCATAATCAGCCACACCACCACTACTAAATACTTTTTTTCTGTGCCTTCTCTCTCTCTGTCAAACACCTCTGACTCAACCATCACACAGGTATGCTTTCCCTGGACACTTCCTAGGTTTCAGCTACCTCTGTTCATGCTTTCTGGACATTGTTTCAGCCTTGTCTCATCTGTTGGATCATTTCTTTTTTCTTTCCGTATTCTAAATTCGCCCTTTTTCTCCACACTCCCAACATAGGATTCTCGCTTCTCAACCCTCCTTTTTACCATTCAAATTCTGGGCTTTCAGGAACTGCTTCGAGTTTTATTTTATCTGTTAAAAAAAAATCATATTTTTATGGTTAAGTCTCTTTTCTGTTGTTTTGAGGTGAACTTCAAGCTTTTCACTTTCTGAAGATGTTGACGATTTGCGAGTGTGGCAGTCGAAGGGGATGAATTTCTTGGCATGTATGATTGAATCTTATATTTTCCTTCTTTTGTGTAAAAATGTTTTCTTCAATTTGTTGGTGTGTTTCGGCAATCCTAAAATACGCGTCACTGCTAGCGTATCTGATCAAAAGTACTTTTCCGCGGAAACACGTCACCAGTAGTTTAGATTTTTCCTTTTTCCTCTGTTTCACTCTTCGATTTTTTTTTTTTTTCTGTGCTTTTTGGTTACCTTTATTAACCTAGGGAATTTTCTTCGATGTTCTATTATTTAATGATGTCTCAGTTGGGAAACTTAACTGGTTACATGTTTATGATAACTTAAAGCGTATTTGTGTAATCTATAAATGTTGGGCGGTTTGTTTAGGATCCTTAACTGATAATTCAGATTCTGAAAATTAATCCAACCTCCCCGTACCTTCAAAGAAATCCTACTTCCGTAAGAGTGAGTTTGCATCTCACGATTCCTGGAGAAGCTCTATAGCTCTCAGGATTGTGGATCAAATGTTTTTAATTATCTATTTCTTGAAGCTCGAAATTGACTTTTCTTCAGCTCCACTTCACTGTTTAGATCTTGACCTGTCAAACTCTTTTAATATATTTTTGTTTCGTTTATTCACCGTTAAGTGTTCCTCATAATTTTATCTTACCATGCAGACTGTGTTTCCTCAAAACATCTGTGAGCTGTTGTCGGCAAACAATTATTGCATCTAGCAACTCGTATTAAAGTGGTGGCTATGAGTAATCTGCGAAATTTTACTGCTAAGCTCTGTGTCTCTGAATGACCGAGTGTGGTTGGGAGGAACCTTTTGCAATCAGAAAGATTGAGAAGTACTTGTTATTCTCATTAGTTTTTCTTGGCGTAGTTTCAAGTTCTTTCTAGATGCAAACGTCTCGGAAACGCCCTAGTTCGGCTGGTGTACACTTCTACCACCACCAGCCTGTGCAAGGCATTTACCAAGTGCTGCAAAGCGATCTATGCCATGATGCCCGTGATAGCAGCAGCCAGGGAACTAGCGTTTCTTTTGAAACCTGCAAGGAGCAATACTTTACTCTGGAATCATGCCCTGCACCCACTAATGGTTTCATGGACTGTGATGATTCACCTTCCTACGCCAGTGTGTCATCTAAAAGGAGTCCATTTTCTCCACAGCGTTCTCAGTCATGCTATTCAGATCACCACCCTTCATCTGACAACACCTATGGATCGCCAATAAGCGGTTTGTCTAGCGTTGATGATGGGCATGAACTGAAGCACAAACTTAGAGAACTGGAGATTTCGTTGTTGGGGCCTGACGAATCCGAGATTGAAGACAGTTTTGGCTGCTGCGGAGCATCTCAGTTGGCTAAACATAACTGGGATCAGATTGCTGAGAATATTTCACAATTTGACCTGAAAGGAGTCCTCAGGGTATGCGCACAGGCCGTGTCTGATGATGATATTCCAACAGCAAGAGGGTGGATGGATAATGTATTGGGAAAAATGGTATCAGTCTCCGGAGATCCGATTCAGAGGTTGGGTGCTTACTTGTTGGAGGGGCTTAGAGCAAGGTTGGAATCTTCAGGGGATCTCATCTACAAATCCTTGAAGTGTGAACAACCAACAAGCAAAGAACTGATGAGTTACATGCACATCCTGTATCAGATTTGCCCATACTGGAAATTTGCATACGTATCTGCAAATGCTGTCATCATGGAAGCTATGGCTAAGGAGTCCAGGATTCATATAATGGATTTCCAAATAGCGCAGGGCACACAGTGGTATTTACTTATCCAGGCTCTTGCACATAGGCCTGGGGGACCTCCTTCTCTTCGCGTAACTGGTGTTGATGATTCGCAGTCGTTTCATGCTCGAGGTGGAGGACTTGAGATTGTAGGAGCAAGGTTGTCAGAATTTGCCAGGTCTTGTGGAGTTCCGTTTGAATTCCACAGTGCTGCAATGTCGGGCTGTGAGGTTGTGCGTGGAAGTGTTGAAATTCGACCCGGGGAAGTTCTGGCTGTGAATTTTCCTTTTGTTTTGCACCACATGGCAGATGAGAGTGTGAGCACTGAGAATCACAGAGATAGATTGTTGAGGTTGGTTAAGAGCTTGTCTCCCAGGGTTGTTACCCTTGTGGAGCAAGAATCCAACACCAACACATCTCCTTTCTTCTACAGGTTTCTTGAGACCCTGGACTATTACACTGCCATGTTTGAATCCATAGACGTGGCTTGCCCCAGAGATGATAAGAAGCGGATTAGTGCAGAACAGCACTGTGTGGCACGAGACATTGTGAACATGATAGCTTGTGAGGGGGTTGAGAGGGTGGAAAGGCATGAACTTTTGGGAAAGTGGAGGTCAAGGCTTTCCATGGCTGGATTTAAACAGTGCCAATTGAGTTCTTCGGTGATGGGTGCTACCCAAAATCTCTTAAACGACTTCAGTCAAAATTATAGGCTTGAACATAGAGATGATGCCCTCTATCTTAGTTGGATGAACAGACATATGGCCACCTCTTCTGCTTGGAGGTGAAACTGACTGATCAGTGCTTTGGCCTCCTTTTTGACCTTTAATTGAGTATAATTCACCATATGTCCTTAGTTTCTCCTTAGGAATTGAGATTTATCTCTGTTCTGTATACTGCATTCTGCAGAATCTCAAAGCACGTTTGTAAATGCCAATACTGAAATTAAAGAACCAAAAAAACGTCTGCTACGACTTCAGTGTAATTTTCCTAGTAATTAATTGCAGCTCAAGGTTTTGCTCCACTGATTACTCTATCAACCTATATATTCTAGTTTCCTAATTTATGAGTCATAATTGATGCATAATCATGCGCATGCATAAATTTACTTAAGTTTATTTGCTTTGCAGAAATAACGTTTTCCTGAATGTGTATTGCGTAACTTGTGAGCTTTCTCAAGAATGTGGTTTATATTTGGTATACATTTCAATGCTGATTCAAGTGGGGACTAAGTTTGATCTCAAGATATAGTTAATTAATGCATAATTTGACCCAAAAAAAAAACAGTTGTGACAAGAAATAATTTCATTATCATATGAAAAAGCTAGGTTTAAAGAAGCCTTCATGTCCCAAAATAATATGTGGCAGCAGAACAATAAGTGGAGAAAGATAAAGGAAGACGCGTGAATTGTAGCTACATTCACATCTTAATCAAAGACATACATCAATGCAGTCCTTTTTAAACGAGTGGTACACCTAATTTCTTAGTTTTTAACAGAACACAACATATAATTCATCTTAGGTTGACCTTGTATAAATGCTTTTCATTTGAAACAAGTGATGTTTTTACTATTTTTTTCATACAAACTATTTAATCATGTAACTAAAAAGAATGAAACAAAATCATTTGTATAATCAACTCTTAAAATTTAGAATTTTAAATCAGTTAATTCATCTAGTTAGATTATAAGTGATCAATTTTATAATATTAAGTTATATCCATTAAACACATAAAGTTTTATTTCAATTAGCTTTTGAGAAAATGCACCAATAATTTTAAATTTTTTTATGCTGAAATAATATGTAGATTTCTATAATTTTTTAAAGAAGAAAAAATATATATAGAATGTAAAACAGAAGAAAATAAAAAATAACTAAAAATTGAAAAAACATTTTTAAGAGTTGGCCATATTCAAATTTATACTTGTTTCCATATCTAACGAAACATGTTAAGTGAAGCTTCTTTCATTTGCCAATTTTCTTCCTATCTTAACTTTTTTTTTCACTTTTTTTCCTACTGTTTCCCTACTTATGCAATCTCTTTTTTTAATTAATCCCTTTGCGATTTTTTTAGAATATGTTAACTTCTCATAAATTTCAATGGTTATAGTACTACAAGTCCTAACTTTGATACTAGCACCTAATCTTTCAGCTTGATTATATTGATTACTTTTTTAGATAATTATATTATTCTTACATGAATTTGAGTAGGTCTCTTCTTTTACTATGTTTTTTGTGATGCTGAGTGAATTACCAAAGAGGAGGGTGTACATGCAAAAATAATCTAAAGCTCAAGTTAGTTTAAATATATTGATGAATAATGAATACTATTAAATGTATATTTACCTTTTTCATGACAAATCTATTTATAAAATTAAATTGGGCCTGATGGACCATAATAGGTGTGGACAAGATATTTAATTTTGTATTAGTATGAGAATACAGATGATTAATATGCTTGATTGGAGATTAGTCTTATCTTATCTTTAAATTAAATTAGTGTAATTCGTAATGGTTTTTAAATCACTAATTTAATACTTAAATCAATTTTCATTTAATTATTGGTTTGTTTAATCTTACTAAGCTAAAATAAACTTAATTGCACTTTTTATTCATAAATATGTGTTTATACTTGACAAAGAAATTATAAAGGATTGGATACAATTGAGTTTGTAAGAATTTTTTAAAGTTCTTTTAGACCGTAATGCAAAATAACTTTTTTTTTCATCTTCCATATTTTTTTTCTTCTCAATTACAACAAACTTAAAGGTCACTTCATCAGCATAATACTTGCGGGAGTTAATATATTTGATCAGTCCACATAATTGGACATACGGACACCTACGCTTAGTTCACATGAAATAAAAAATTTGTAAATTTTTAATCCTAAATTTGAGTATATTGTTAAAAGAAAGTTATACTATAAGTATAACAATTAGACAACAAAAATTTGAAAAAACTAATAATTTACTATAACTAAAGAAATATAATATAAAAAAATACATTAAAACCAACCATAAAATATAAAATATAGATTTATGATTATAAATATATAAATTGTATGGAATAATTAATAAAATTCAACACACAAACCATATCATATAGTACATAAAATATTAAAGGAATTTAATTAAGTTGTAAGGTGGGACGGATCAACCCACAACATTTATAAATTATGCGGGTTAATAGGTTTAAATGTTTAATCTATCACATATTGTCATCTAATATGGACTATTATCTTTTAAGATTCAAAATGTTAAATGAATTATTTAGAATTTTATTTCTTCTTTTTAAAATTTTGATTTTTGTATTCAACATTTTTATACAATAATATATATATATATATATATATATATATATATATATATATATATATGTGTGTGTGTGTATGTATGTATATGTGTGTGTTTTTTGTTTTATTTTAAATAAAATAATAAAAAGACCATATAAAATCATTGATAATTTACAATTAAATATCTCTTTGTTATTTTATTTAATTCATAAATAATTTTGTATGTTTACCAAAATTTAAGTCTAATTAATTGACGAAGTACGATGGTAAAGGTTATTTTACAATTTTACTAATTTGATGAGTCAATTTAATATTTATTACAAATTTAAGCACTATATTAATATTTTTTTTGTTCAATATTTTTACTTTAAAAACATACGAAAACAACTTTTTTATGTCCTCCTATACTAATTTTCCATGCACAAAAATATTTTGATTCACTCTATTTGGTTTGAACGTCAACTTTAATATATTTGTATGATGAATATATTACTTACACATCATATTAAAAACTTAACTAAAAATAATCCAAAAGTATAATACCTTATCCTTTTTACATTTGTTAATGTTTTTAGTTATAAAAAAAATCTCGGTGATATCATCATGATTGATATCGTCCTTGAAAAAACAATTAATAATATTTTTAATTTTATACGAGAACACTTATTTATATAACTCAAAAGTCTCTATTAAATTTCTTCACATTTTAATTATTTTTTTAAAATCTTAATCTAATACACACTCTATACAACAACACTGATTTTGACAGATTAACAATATTATTTTACATTAGCATATGCTCTACTTTATATAACCATCCAATAACTATGTATATTATTATTTATTTTTTATATAATCTAAATATAATATGTTATTGTTAAGAAAAAGTGAACGTGAAAAGATAATTTCCATTATTTGACTATGTATGTCAATCCTATATTGAGAAAAAAAAAAAATATGTATATTCATTTCACAGGTAAGAATTGAAATCCTGTCTTAATTCTTTTTTGCAAGCTATAAATATATTCTATCTTAGAAAATTATCAAATGCAATATTAAAATTATTTTCCAAAAGCTGTCACCTAAATTTTAATAATTTAGTTTCAATTTGGTTACTTCATTTTCTTTCATTAAATTTTAATCTGTTTCAGCTATACACGTATTCACTTTTGATGTTCTGAACTTCACATATTAGTTTATTACATTCACCATATATATCAGAATCAAAACTCTAACATTTATAATAAACATTAATGCAAAAATATTGTTTCGCCCTACATTCATTAAACCAAATATTATTCTTGCTTAAAATGGAAGCAAATTACAAAACCATTTATTGAAAAATATATTTTGCCAAAAGAAAAATGTTCCTTAGGGACATAACGTGTTTTTTATTTATTTATATTTATTAGGCTACAACACAACACTTAATCTCAGTTTATATGCGCTCTTACATACATTGTATTGGTTCTTCCTTATTGAATCTACAGTGACAGGTAAAATGCTTCTTCTTCCCCAATCTTTCAACTTATTCTTCGTTCACAGCCATTAAACAAAAGAAATTGTATATTATTAGCCCTTAATTGCGTCTTTTCCCATTTTTTAAAGAGTGGAATTTTATTGTCTAAACCTACCTATTGATCCTGTAGTTACTTGGAATCGTATATTCTTAATCCGCCATTAGTGTTAATCTAATTTTCTTAAAGAATGTGAGGAAAATGAAAAATGATTAGAAGCTCAATTTTTGAGGATTGTGGTATGTTTGGCATGCCTTGATTGCAATTCGCTCTTCCAGATTCTCCGGGATTCTCCGTAAATACCGTTCCTTACATTTTGATCTTTTATAAAACGTAATATTTTTGTCTCAAGAGTGATTAAGAAGATCTGAAAGTTTTTCAGTTATGATATCATCCAAGAAGAAAGAATCGGTTGATTAATAATCTTGGATTTAAGGAGATTTGCAGAATGGATAGAGAGGAAGAGAGGGAACGGCGTCGTTTGCGTGACCGACAGAGGAGGCAATCAATGACTAAAGAGCAGAGGGAACGCCACCTTGCACGACGGCGCAGAAACTACCAGCTCCGGAGGCAGAGAGCTGCAAATGCTCCATTACTGCCTCTTCCTCAGTCAACATCCCTCACTCCTTCCACCACCTCACACCACACACTCCTTCATCCAACATCACAAATTCTTCAAGGCAATCTTTACTTTTCTCTCTTTTTGTTAACTCTGTCGATTCAGTTTATTAGGTATTACTGATTGCAAATAATGATTGTATTCATAGATTAAGGTTATGGTTCAATGCAAGAAACAAAAATTTGCAGATTAAAATATGTGAGCGTGGAAATTAGATTAATAATGTATTGGCTAATTATTAACAATGCAAATGCAATGATGAATAATGGACAAACAGGATCGTCGATTCAGTTGGAAGGTTTCCCGGGAAATATGCGACTAAGTATTGCTAAACGGCTTGCAAGAAACCTAGGAAATCCAAAAAGTGTGCCACTGGACAATCCCCATGTCGCACCAGAGTTCATGCCAGCTTCAAGTGGTAATGTACAAAACAACCTTAGATTTATCTTCTTTATGTCTTTAAGAGTACGATGTAATTGACTTTGATACCCTTGGTCTCATCTCAGGTAACAGTGGCAGCACAAAAACCTTGCGTTTGAATAGTGTGAAGCGCCTTGCTCGATCGTTAAGTTTTGCTGCGGAAAAAACGACAGTGGTAGATGGGTAGAGAGGGGTACTGTTAGTAATTGTTAGTTTCTTTTTAGAATGAATGTAATTTTCTGTTTTGTTTTTTTTAAATGTATAATTCTATGCAATTTAGACATTGTAGAACAGAATAGGACACACACTATAATGTAATGAATCACCCATGGCCTTGTACTTGTACAATCAGCAGCGAATGCTATTGGCATTCAAATATTACATTATTTCTTTTTACTATTTTTATGAACATAAATAATTTTTTATGTTCACCAAAAAAACATTTTTATTAGACATTATTTGTTGACTCTTCCAGTTCGAAAACAGTAATTAACTTCATCAGCCAACTTCGTGAAAATCATTTGTTGTAGCTCGTCACCAGTTTATATGAAACCGAGAAGAAGTTTTATTCAACCAGTGCATAATATTTTGTTCATAAATACAGTGAATTGAGTAGTAGAAGCAAGTTAGAAATTTGCAGAAAATGAATATATTACAGATGATTACAGATTATCGGGCTTTTCATTTTCAAAAAGAAAATTTTCTTCATTGATTGAAATACCGATTTTAATTTTTGAACATGATATGTAATTATAAATTGAAATTTTGTTTGAGTAAGAATTAAATCAATGGTTGAGATTTATGCATATCATCTTGGAACACCTCACAGGATCATAAGTTGAATCCAAACAATTAAAAGCAAACCTAAAAAAGGTAAGCACCCTTAAATATAAGTAAGGACAACGATGCAAATGTAATTATGTAATTAGGGGTGAGAAAGTTACTGTTTTTTTATGAGCAGTTCGTGAGTATGCCATTAATTTAATATTAAAAGTAACAATACTTTTAAGCTGAGGACGATATGTGATTTGTATCATCCTTGAATTGAGAAGTTTTTCCAAGGAGAATCTAGTAACTGAATTAATCTGTGGTATATTTTGCTTTTGCTCTTTCCATATTCTTGCAGGTGTTAGAGAGTTATGTGTAATTGGTGTTTTTATATTGTTGCTTTCGTGACCCACAACATATTTGAACAAAATTTTCTAAAAAATATATAAAAAAATAAATTTCTCCAAATTAAAATGAATTTATACATAAATTAAAAAATTAAAATATATAGCAACTATATTAGAGTACGTTTACATGTTAACTTATGGGTAATTTAATTTTAATTTATGAAAAAATTTATTATATTTTTCTTTATATTGTTTTTTTTCAAACATAGTGATAGCAATTCAGCAGTCTCTACTATTTCGAGAATAAATGGAAAATAAAATAAAAAAATAAAAACAAAAGCATTTGTTATTAGTTAATGGAATTCGTTATTTTAAAACTGGAAATCACCCATCGATTTTTTTGCAATGCGTAGGGATGAGATAAAATTAAGGAAGGAATGGTGGGAAATTTTGTTGAGTATTGCTCCCAGATTCAACAACCTTTGAAGAGAGTGAAAGTGGAGCACAGAGAGAGACATTGTTGTACCTGGAAACAAACCCAACAGTTCCCACTTACTTTTGAGCCCTGAGAAATAAGTATCCAACCAAACATCCTCAACCAAACAAAAGACAAAAAAATACTGGGAAAGAAGATCTCAACAAGTGCGTGTTTGGTTTGTGATTCAGTACTAAGAGAAATAGCGTCAAAACAGAAGAAACAATTGGTGTTAACTTGGGCATAAGACGCCAATGCAAACATAGCACACAATGGCTGTGTAAGAAAATATTGTGACTTATGCATCTCATTTTCTGCCATGATCATGATATCGTTAATAAGACATTGCGTATTACGTGTATGAAAGAAGGTTAGTGACATTGATATACAACATGGAAGTGCAGGGCATAGCAGGAAAAGCGATTCTGATTCTGGATACACAATACACCGCCACACGGAAATTCACCGGAATAGTCACGTGAAGAGAGGTAAAAATTCAAACTACTAAAATTATTTAGAAAAGGATTAATACAAAATATTTAATATAATCATAGGAGTAAAATGGTACGCAAATACATACACACATACATAGCTAAATACTTCAAAATACAATACTCATAAACTGATAAATACTTACTATATAGAATTAAATATATGTATAATAAGTATATTCATTTCATTTTCCACGCATTTATAAGGAAGGTCATCACTACACTTGTTCTAGAGTTCAATCCACAGATACTTTCATTTTTTCGTGCTAGCAGGGTAGTGTTAAAATTATTTGAATTCATGACTCATTACTGATTCATGCGGAGTTAGGTTTCAGAATTGAAATTTTGTTCACTATACAATCTTACACATTAATTTAATAGGTTTGGGTTGAATATTTTCTAGTTGACTTATTTTTTTATATTTAAAAAATTATAAATTATATAAATTCTAATAAAAATTCTAATTGTTTGATTAATGTCGATATTTAATTTATTTTAAGATATATATTTATTGTTTATTTATGATTTGAATTGAGTTTGTATCAGCAAAATGTCGAAAATTATCATCTCGAATCTAAAATATTTTAAAATGTATAATTTTTTTAAAATTTAATGAGTCAATTTAGTAACTTACCAACTCGTGTGATTCTAATTTTTTTGGTTTATTACAAGTAAGTCAGGTTTTAATTGATTCGTTTTTTAACTTTACATGTAATGAGTCAACTCATTTGAATTGAGATGACTTATTTTGAGACTCTTATATACAAAGATAATATATATATATATATATATATATATATTGGAAAATAATTTTAATTTTTATGTGCTTAAAGATGCACATGTTGTATTATCTTTTCTCAATTAATTAAAAATGTTTTATAGTATTCTTTAAAAGTCCCAGCTAGTGTTAATAAAATGTGTCTGCAACACCTCTATCGTTCTCAGTTTTATCCACTCGTTAAAAGTAATTTTTTTTTTTTCACATTATATGCTTAATCATATAATATTTCTTCATGTCAGGAGAGGGGAGGAAAGAGAATAAACAGAAGGGGAAGAAAAGGTGAAGTGGATTTACCTACCACTCTCTTCTTCATCTTCATCATCCCAGGTATATATCTTTCGTTAATTTCTTAAATATTTCTAAACATACCTTTACATCAAATTTTTTTTCTTAAAAAAATCAATCAAGTGAACTAGTTTCGAGAGTGATTAAGATATAGTATCAAAACTAAATGAATTTTTAAAATATTTATGATATTACATATGTAGATAATAAAGATGAAGGAACATTCTGAGATTTTTACCCTTTTTTTATGAAAGGAGAAATTTATTGGTTAGAAAATAAATAACCATACATGGTTGTAGCGGTGCATCTATGATACTTTCAGAGGGCGAGTTAAGGTGTTAATATGGAAGGCGGTGCGGAAGGTGCGAGCAATGCCGAATTCAGAGAATGTTGGAACAGAGCAAGAGGTTCACCTTACATTATGCGCCTTGCTTTATCAGCAGGCATTGGAGGTCTTCTGTTTGGCTATGACACAGGTAATTTCTTCATCACACCCTTTTCATTTTGCTTCCACAAGTTGGATGTTCCATAACATCACATCAAAAGGTTTCTTCATTTTTCTTTACCAAATCCTCACATCTAGGTGTCATCTCTGGAGCTCTATTATACATCCGAGAGGACTTTGAAGAAGTTGACAAGAAGACATGGCTACAGGTGAACTCTGTTCACATGTGAAAATTTTCCTTCTCAAACCAATTGTAAATGCCAAATCTAGAACATCCTAAGATCTTGGTGGAATGTTTAATTGAGTATCCTAAGAAGTAAAATTTAACATTGAAACAGTAGTTTGTAAACTTCAATCTATGCATGCATCAAGTGAAGAAGGAATGTGTTTTTTTTCACTCTCCATTTGTAGATGATTGACTTGATATTTTATTTTATTGGTTTTGCAGGAAACGATTGTAAGTATGGCTGTTGCAGGAGCGATTATTGGTGCTGCATTGGGAGGATGGATGAATGACAATTTTGGGCGAAAAAAGTCGATTTTAATATCTGATGTTTTGTTCTTTATTGGTGCAATAGTTATGGCTCTTGCTCCATCTCCGTGGTTCCTCATTGTTGGGAGAATTTTAGTTGGTTTGGGAGTTGGTATGGCATCCATGACTGCGCCTCTGTACATCTCAGAAGCATCTCCTCATAACATCAGAGGAGCTCTAGTCTGTGTCAATAGTTTGCTTCTCACAGGAGGACAATTTCTGTCTTACCTTATCAATTTGGCATTCACCAAGGTATGCAAGAAACATATAGGAACTGAAACTGAAGTCCAAAACTTTTGGAATCAGAGGGTTGTTTTTTTCTAAATGGCCAATTTCATTTGTTTCAGGCACCAGGAACCTGGCGATGGATGCTTGGGGTGGCAGGAATTCCTGCTGTGCTTCAGTTAGTATTAATGTTTTCCCTCCCTGAGTCACCCCGATGGCTCTACAGTCAGGTATTGCAAATCTTCCTGCCAATCCAGATTGAAGTTTTTGAGCATTCTGTTTGTGAAATTGCTTACATGAGTTTATTGTTCAATAGCATAAACTCAGTTAATAGGCTATTATATGATGCCAATGCTATAATTACAACGAACCTGTCAGCTCTTAATTCGATCACGCATATTCCCGCTGAAATATATAGGTTTGATTTAAAAAATGTCATGCATGGTTCCGTTTATGAATGACCAAGTAACGTGTAAAGTTTTGATAAAACATTTTGTAAACAAGTGATCATAGTTTTGATGCTTGTGGCTTTTATTTACCTTCGGAGTCAGTGGCATCATTTCAGGGGAAGGAAGAGGAGGCAAGGAACATCCTGTTGAGAATCTATCGACATGACGAAATTGAAGAGGAGACGAGAGCAATGCAAGAGTCCGTTGAAGCTGAGAAGGAGGACGAACACTTGAATGGCCAGAAGAATTTGGCAAAAAAATTGAAGGATGCTTTTGGCAATGATGTAGTTCGAAGAGGTCTGTATGCTGGCATCACTGTTCAAGTTGCTCAGCAGTTTGTGGGCATTAACACACTCATGTATTACAGCCCAACCATTGTTCAGTTCGCTGGAATTGCCTCTAACTCCACAGCTCTTGCACTTTCTCTCATTACATCTGGCCTCAATGCTGTTGGCACTATCTTGAGTATGGCATTCATTGATAGATATGGAAGGAGAAGACTTATGCTCATTTCCCTGGTTGGAATCATTGTTTGCCTCATCGTTTCAAGTGCTATCTTTTTCCAGGCAGCTAAACATGCTCCTGCAATTAGTTACCGAGACACCCTCGGTTTTGGTGCCAACTCTACATGCCAGGCTTATACAAATGCCCCTAATTTCCCTTCGTGGAACTGCAATCAATGTTTGCATGCAGAGTGTGCCTTCTGTGCCAACAGCGACAATCAAGTAGGTTCTTCCAACTTCCTCTTATCACATAACTAATTAACTCACGTACAAGACACTCAACTTGCATGTCCTTGTACATGAGAAACTATACATAATTCAGGACAATTATGATCCAACTAATCTTTACATAGTACGTAAGTGGATTTTATTATTTTGTCAGGACTACAAACATGAGGTAGACTCAGAATATCTAATAATTTCCTCTCATGCTCGTATTCTAAGAATATGTATAAATTAAGCTGAACATTGTACAACCTTGTTTAACCAAAGCTATGTTTGTCTCTATTTGTTGAACAGTACCAGCCAGGTGCATGTCTGTCTGCAGAAAAGAGTGTAAGAGGAGAGTGCCGTGCAGATAAACGAGTATGGTTTGCTCAGGGTTGTCCAAGCAAAATTGGAATCCTAGCTGTAGCAGTGCTAGGATTGTATATCCTAGCATATGCTCCAGGAATGGGAACAGTGCCTTGGGTTCTGAACTCAGAGATATACCCTTTGAGATACAGAGGTCTAGGTGGAGGTATAGCTGCAGTTGCCAACTGGTGTGCTAATCTCACTGTGAGTGAGTCATTCTTAAGCATGACTGAGTCTTTAGGTGCAGCAGGGACATTCCTACTTTTTGCTGGCTTCTCCGTGATTGCACTCATAGCAATCTATGCATTAGTGCCTGAAACCAAAGGCCTTCAGTTTGAGGAGGTGGAGCAGTTGCTTCAAGAAGGCTTCAGACCCTTCCCATTTAACAAGAAAAAGGAGGACATCAAGAAAAAAGTGGATGACAAATAGTTGGCATGTCAGAGTAGCTTCAATGCTGAGATCATTTTTCTTGTTTATTCAAGAAATCCCTATTGCTTCTCTTCTTGCCTCCTGCAAAATAATAAATGAAACTGCATTTAGTTCATCTTGATCTTCTCCACAAGACTGGGTAAGCTTCACTTGACAATTATGCTATTGCCTTTGTTACAACCAGAGTTGATCAAGTTACAAGGTTGTTACATGCCTCAGATCGTTGATCCCAAATTTCTATGGAAGCCCACAACCAGGTCCCTGTAAAAATTTGTGAACATAGTTCAATTAGGACTATTTTTGTAAGTCGCTTAATTCTTGCATTCATTGTCTCATTAGAATAAGAATTAGGAAACTTAGAACTAAATCATGTTTGATAAAGATTAAAATAACTAAATAGTTTTCTAAATATTTTATCCAGTGATAAAATTAAAGTTTTAGAAAATAAACAAATAAAATAAATTCAATCATAACTGAAAAAAATTGGGAACCTAAATCATTAAAGGTTTTAAAAGATAAAATCATGTATTAAGTTATTCTTAGAGTAAATAAATTTTACATTATTTTCATAATTGAATTTAAAAAATAAGGATATGGAAAGTTTAAAAGTTAAAAAACGTTATTCAACTTAAAATAATCTAGCTATACTAATTTGTAATAATATTATAATTAATTTAGTAGGTTTTTTTCTTTTTAATATTTATTATTATTTATAATTAGTGACATTGTATACAATTAAATATTTTATTTATTATTAGTGGAAAAGAAATATTGTGTCTTTATATTTCAAAATAAAATAAAATAAATAATTATTATTATTATTTAACTTATTTATTTATTTATTAGTAACCAAATTCTAATTTTCTTAATTAAAACCAAATCCTAATTTTCTTAACTAATATTGGGCGGATAGATCAAAATCCTAACCCTAACTACCACGTGTACGAAGAGTTGCTTAACATGAAATCCTATCTACCACTACAATATTATATTTAATTTTAAATTAACCTAATTACGTATTCAAAGAATAAGATTGAGGCGATTACATGTGATAATTTTTACTCTCAAAATGGTTCAGTCGAATATGCAACCACTATCTGTTAACAGCTTTATAGGAAAAAATATTTAATTTCATTTAATTTCCTACTTTTTTATTTTTAATAAAACACAATCATAGTATTGTATCAAATCTAAATATTTAAATAGTAAACAATGAAAATTAAAACAACAATTGGGAACCGTTGAGAGTTACACCTCTTTCTGATCGTGCATATGTAAAAGGCACCAATTTGAATATTGGGTAGAAATTTGGTTAGTTGCAATACCCTAGCTTGGAAGAGAAGCGATAGTTGAACCACCAGCAACTCATGCTTTTGCGTAAGAGAAACCAATGTCCCTCACCAAACAACTTCACCTTCGGATGCAAGCATCAACCAAATGTGTACAAAACCTATGGTTATGGGTGAAGTAAAAGACGATAACACCGACAGCTGAGGAATTCGAAACTCTGTTACCTGATGTGCCAGCTAATTGATGATTATTAATTTATTATAGACGACAAGATGATTTGGAAAGGAAGAAAAAAAAAAAATAAGAATGAAAATATAAGATGGTATTTGTGGAAAAATGGTACCACAGAGATGGGCAGTCGTAGTCTATGGTAGGGTTGGCCTGCATGGTGGCTGTGGGACACTGATTTGCCATACAGATGCAACTTGATACCACATAGCACATGAAAGCATGAGACTGGATAGCACCTTTACAACAAGGAGAAGCAGCTTCACGGGCCTACCACATCATCACATTACACTCAAATCATCATCCTCAAAAACACTTTATCTCAGCCTAAGCTCACATTATTTCACACCCACCAAACATTTCTCTCTACATGGGGTTTTATGCACTACGGCATTTGCGACTATCTAAACAACCACTAAGAAACAGGGGAAAGATAAATGTATCCCATAGATGACAATGCCTGTCTTGATTTATCAAGACTAGTGTCTTTACTCTTCTCAGAAAAATAGCTAGGGAAAGTTCTCTAATTTTCTTAAAAAAAAAAAAAAAAATCTTAAGCGGAAGTCTCAATGCTACACAACTATTTTAAATTTCTAATAGTGTCTGTAGTTTCCCAAAACTGCGCACTGCTTATCTGATGTAATTTTACATAAAACTCCATAAACGAGGAACCGACCTGCATCAACTTGCTGCGTAAATCTTTGCAAGAACCAATATATCTTTTTCGTAAACATGTCTTAGAAAAGGTGCAATACGTACTTTTCTGGGATTTGCCGGTAAGCATGCAAGACATTAAAAAATCCAGGCAATAGCATGTGAATCTTAGAAAGAAAAGATACAATATGTACTTTTTCATATTTGCTGGTAAGCAAGCATGAAATCAAGAAGTCCAAGCTAAGCGAAAGTCATTCGGTTAAAAGTTCTATCCTGTTGGCGGGTGCGAGTGACTCCGAAAGGGTACTTAGTGGAAACTGATGAAGGTGATTAATGGCATATGGCCAGTAGGATACATTTAAATGTATCAGACTAACCAAATTTAAAGTTAAAACTCCATGTTCACCGATATAAAATATGAAACACATTCCAAGTGGTAGCGTAATCAACCTCTGTATTTTCACTACAAGAGAGGCAAAAACACAAACTGAGCTAGCCTTTTCTACAAAAACTGACGTTTTCAAAACAAAGTCTAGAAAGAAGGCTAATCAACAGAAACTAAGACAACCTCTGCAAACATTACATATTGAACACCGGAAAGCAAAATCACCAAAGCCTGGATTAAATCATCGAAGGGTCAGCCTACTGCTGTCTGGCTAGCTTCTAATTTAAAGATCCACACTGTACAAAGTTACAAACCTGGAAAGATTTATGTACAACAACCAGTTACATTATATAATTACCTTCCTATGTATAAATTACTTCTCTAAGGACTCGAACAGGACGCTTCATGTCTTGATTCTCTTAAATATCCAAGGAGTGTCTCAGCCTGCAAAACCAACAAGAAACTTTAATAAATAAAGTAATCAAACGAGAAAGATTACAGTATCTCAGGGGGCAAACAGCAGAGGAAGAAGCCTTGTTTCTTTAATTAAAATTGTTTTCTCTTTAACCCAACACTGTATAACCTATTATCTAATGTTGGTGAAGTCTGCAAAATGCAAAATCCACACTTGAAGCACCTAAAACCTTAAGCACACACACAAAGGCCTCTCTAAATAGAAAAAAAAAATGCATAATAAGGCTAATAGTCCGTGTACTTTGTTTATGGATGAAACGGTTGCATATTGACCTTGTATGTTACTTGCGGTTGACCCGTTCATCAGGGAGAGCTGGAGAAAGAGTAGAAAGGATACATTGCAAGATTTTCTCTGGAAAGCACATATTTTGCATCACTTCCCTCCTAGAGAAGATAGGGAGGTTGATAAAATGCTCTGTGTCCCTCATTACCACCGAATTCACATTCCCCTTCTATATATGTTTCAAATAACTATATTTTTAGATAAAGGGTGATGAAACCATTTAACACCACATTAGTGGTTGATCAAACCAAACAGAAGAAGATGAGCGCGACTGCGTACACCCCTCCCTCCCCTCTACAATTTTCTCTTCCCCCTCCCCCCTTTTTCTTTTTTTGACACCGACAGTAGTAATCAAGAGTTGATACATGATTACTTCAACTCTTGTATTGAAATAGTATCCTTTACGATCATCAAATTGTGTAAAAGCCAACTCTTCTCCTTGACCTTTATCAAGTTGGGTTCTGAAACCAATAACTAATCATATTCTAATTAAAAAATTGGAGAATTTTAGGAGTGTTCCCGTATGTATATGCCTTCACAAGCAAATCTATTCTATTTTATTCAATTAAAACATCACAACTAAACATAACTGAGAAACATTGATACGCGGTGGGAGCAAAGGATATAGGAAGCAAGAAACAAACATACCTTGTGCTTAGCTCGAACAGAGCCGTTCTGAGAAAGAGCAACGAGAGGAGGAATCCCACCCTCTCTCACAAGCAAGCCTCTGTTACTAACACTGTGAGCACAGAGCTGAACAAGAGTCAGAACAGCGAACTCCTTCCCCTTCACCGACCCATCTTCGATCGCTTCCACAAGCGCAGCAATACCACCTTCTTCCACGATCGCCTCCTTTCCCTCCTCAATCCCCGCCAAGCTGTTCAGCACCACCATCGCCTTGTCCGCCATTCCGCTCCCTTCCTCCGCCACCAGCTCCACCAGCGGCTTCACTGCCCCGGCGCGCACCGCCCTCTCTTTGTTCTGCCGCACCGAACACAGCTTATACAGCGTCGTCAGTGCGTCCTTCTTCCCTCTGTGAGACCCACTCAGTAGCAGAGAAACAAGCGGCGGTATCGCCCCGCAAGCACCGATCGAGACCTTGTTCTCCTCCACCAGCGCAAGACTCATCAGTGCGCAAGCCGCGTTCTGCTTCGAAGTCTCCGTCCCCGTTTTAAGCACGTAAATCAGCGACTTCACCGCACCGGCATTCGTTATCAGCGCCTTGTTCTCCTCCAAAAGAGACAGATTCAGCAACGCCGTCACCGCGTGCTCCTGCATCCAGGGATCGCTGCACCGGAGCAGAGGAACCAGAGCAGGCACCGCACCGGACTCGCCGATCAGAGCGCGGTTGTCCGCTCTGTTCTTCGCCAACAGCCTCAGCTTCGCCGCCGCCGATCGCTTCACCGCCACCGACGGCGAATGCAGTCCGTCGACGCAGATCTTCACCGTCGGCTGAAGATCCTCCGGCGAGATACTCTCGATTATCTCCGTGGAGAAACTCTCCCGCTGGAGAAACCCTAGGCAAGGCTCGGGCTCAGGTTCGGGCTCGCGCTCTCCATCAACAGGAGGTTCAGAGGAGGAGACGGTGGCGAGCCTCTGTAGCTCTCCCGAGATATCGCTGCTGCAGGCGGAGAAATCGCTCAAAGCTTGTGAGAGCTCGAGAAGTTGGTCCTCCGTAACGGAAGATTTAACGGACTTTGAGTTTCGCGAGGCGAGTTCCATGAGCGAATCGGTTAGGCTATCGGAGACGCAATTTGCGTGATCGCGTGGAAATAATTTGGAACGCACCGTTCGCATGGACTTCCCCATGATTCTGTGAGCTTTGTTGGAAACGGAGGAATCATTACGAGTAGCTTCATCGGAAGTGGAATGCGAATCATTCTCCGCAGAAACCATTGTGGTCGCAGAATGATAACTGATTATGCTCTTCTTCTTATTACTCTATCTGATATTTCTTCATTGGGAAACTGTGGAGTGAGTGAGAAACAAGAACCAAATTAAACCAATTATTTATTTCAAAAAATTAATTAATGAAGGAATTAAAACCTGGTTTTCGCTGTGCCTGTTTTGGTTTGGGTTGGTTTTTTGCTACAATCATCGCACTGCCGTTCAGATTTACGTTGCCATCGAGAAGAACCACGTGTTGCTGTTCCCGGGTCTCGCTATCCGCACGCTCATTATTCATATATTACTGTTACTTTTCTTTTAATTTAGTATTTTTTTTATTTCTGGTTAATAATATTATCAAGATTCACTTATAAGATAAATTTAACGCTATCAATTTTTTTGCAGTCACTATAACACACGCATGCATGACAGCTGTAAAGTGAGTTCTGTCGTCACAGTATTTTTTTAATGTTTCTATTCACTCTTTGTTAATAGAAGATTGGTTTGTTAAAAATTATGATAGTTACAGAACTTAAACAAAAGTAAAACAACTACTATACCATTCACTTTAATAATATATTAATATACAATTGTAGATTTTTTATTTGAATGGTGTTAATTATTACCGCCTTTGTTGTTTTCCTATATATTTTGGTTTCATTAAAAAGTGTCCATATATGATTCATTTAATTAAGGAAAGTGTTATTAGAAAGAATGTAGGTTTGCATTAACAATTAATGGATTAGTGTTGAGTGCCGTTAGTTTTAAAATATGGTGAACAGAAGAATGCAGAAATATTAAATTGGATATGATGTTTTTGCTGCGTGCTCTTATAGCTAACAGATTTTGCTTGGTCGGGTTAGGTGGAGGTTGGAGGTTGGTATTCTTTTATTATTAGTAGTAGTAATATGCTGTATCAAAGTGGTGGGTACTTTTCTCGACAAAAATAATGACTCATCTTGAATTTTAATTTATATTAATTTTTTATTTTAATTTTTATGTTTAAAAGTCAAAATCTTAGTTTTTATGCAAGTATTTTATGTTTTACTTTGCTCTAATTTTTCATTGGTGTAAAACTCTTACAAGATGAAAATATAAGAATTGAAACATAAAAATAGATAGTATGAATTGATTAAGTTAAAAGGTGGACAGTGTTGCATCTACAATTAATTTATACTAACATCACATAAAATCTATATTCAGTGGGTAAGAGAGATCTTAGAGAAATCTTGCATCAGATACAGATACAGTTGATAACTATATAAAGTCAATAACGTTATGAGTTGTACACAACCCAAACAACAATTATATATGGGTCTTAAAGAATGGTTTTCTTCCAACTTGCGTGTATCTTGTCTCTTTCCTTTTTCTTCTCTCGTCTATTAAGATTTATCTATGCAACCAAATGAATGCCTAATTATATTTCAATATATATATATATATATATATATATATATATATATGTGTGTATAAAAGAAAGCACGAGATATTCCACCAATTTACCCTTGCAATATTAAGAACTGATCCTGCCGGAAATATATAAAAGCAACCTTTTAATGACGTTCTTTAATTTGACAGGAAAAATATAAATTGTTATAACTTTTAAAAGTAAGATCTAACTAAATTTTTTTTTAAATAGTAAACAAAAATTAATTTAAAAGTGATAAAACAAAATAAGCTATTGAATCTAATAATAATTTATCTATCCGACTCTTTTTAAGACTACGAAATTGAAAAGAAAAAGAAAAGCCCAAAGATGTTGGTTGGTATAGATATAATGGTTTTGCTTAGTGCACTCTCTCATTACTACCTGCACCTTATCCTCTTTCGATGCACTATGCCACCAGGCGAAGATGATGTTTATGTCGTATTCTGAAAAACACCTTATATGTAAATAGGAAATCACCATAAAGTTATGTAAGTGCAGATATTTTTTCTGGTCGTGTAAAAAGCAAAAGCCTAGTTCTAAAGGCCCAATTTTGAGCCTCACTGCGGAAGTCCCAATCACATTTGTTCACAGTTTGTCTTCGCAGCATTTTAGAAATTGTTTTAATCATAACAGAATTCTTTGTTCTGATTGTTAGTAACATGATTGATATGATTTTAAATTACGCATCTGATTAAAGTAACGACGAATTAGGTATAATACGTGTATGTATACACTCAACTATTTCGAGAAAAAAAAAAATATATATATATGTTTATATATATATATATATATATATATATATATATGTTTATATATACACATAATTAATTTAGTAGACTTTGGAAGTTGAAGAAAGTAGTGTAGATATACTTTGTTTACATTAAAATAAACTAAATTATAACACATAACATTCGAAGAATAATATACCTTTAAAATTTTAGAAAAAAATATTTTAATATATTTGTAGATTAAATTTTAAAATCATTTTCTCAAAAATTAATCTCATAATTTTTAGGTTTCTTTTATCACTATAACATTGGGGCATAATATCTATTAGTTTGACTGATAACTAGTCTATTACCTCGGAATTTGAAATCAAGTTAATTAAAAAAATTGTTTGAGAGTGTAATTGGTTACATGGAATTTTTTTTTATAATTTTTTTTTTATCAATTTTCAAAACATTGGGAGAAATCTATATAAGAATGTGTAATTACTTCTTATTCGTGTTTTTTGTGTTGATTCAAAATTTTATCTATAATATTAATATCTATAACAAGTTGTTTGTGACCTTAGATAAATTAATGAAATAATTTAAAACTTTATAATTAAATTAAATTCATTTAGTTATATGTTTAAGATTATGTATGTGTTTATATGAGTAATGAGATTAGTAATTAAACTGGCTTTTGAGCTTTAAATTCTCTGGGATAAGAATAGTTAGCAGTAGTTGGTGACCATTTTATAGTATGTTTGAGGTTTGAGTGTGTAAAAGGTGAAAATTATTTAGTAGTTAAAGTTTGAGGTTGGATTGATTTTAATTATTTAAGTTTGTACTAGATATATGTAGTAAATATAGTTATTGCATCATTCAATTAATACATTAAATATATTATTGTAGTATACTTAATAAAAAAAATTGCTATGTATAAAATTATTTTCTCTAATTAACTTAAAAAATAATAAATTTATGGTAATTTAAGATATAATTAATGTGTAAATGGATGCATTTAGTAAAAGATATTTAAAGAAAAATTAACAAAAAAAATTCTAGGTAAGGATGGCAAAAATGCGAGACGAGTGCATGTTTTATTTTTTCATTTCTAAAAAAAATATTTTTATATCTATTTTTATTCCTAACAAATATTAAATTTTGTCTAACATCTATTAGATAACGAATATAATGTCACGTTACTTTTCAAATATTAATTAAATAATTTAAAAAAAAAACATAAGAAAAACATAATATTATTAAAGATTCAATATATAACTTTTTTTATCTAAAAAATATAATTATATAAATATTATATTATATCATAAGTATTAAATAATAATTAAATAAAAATCAAATAATTATAACAAAGTAAAAATAATCACATGTGTCTTAAATAATTTAAATAAGAACTAAAAAGTTAATACAAAAATTAAACATAGTTTTTAACAATTTATAACGGATATTGGAACTGGACAGAGAGATATGCTTGTCTTGACCTGACCTTCATACTAAAATGAAAAAATTATATATTAATGATATTCATACTTATACCTAATTAATATCATAATTATACATTAAAATTGAGACGAAAAATAGATATTTATTTCCCATCCGTAACTGCTTCTTCCTATCAGATTGACACGGTGTAGTCGATGTAATATTTATTTATTAATTATGCCTACATTCCACTTTTAACACAGCAAAATGGTAAAACTATTCAAGTTTGAACAGAGACGTGAAAGCTTTGGATTTTGTTTGTTGGACCTTTCTTTTGAAAACGTGTTCGTGGATAGAGCCTCTTATGCGAAGTCTATTTCACATTATAGTCTTTTGAGAGTGAACAAATCCAAATCACAATGGTGTTGTTAGTGATTAAAATAAGGTTTTGATTAGTTAACCACTATTGCCAATTATGCAACCACTATTGTCTATATAATTATATAATTACATAATTATGATGTTAAGTGCCTTAGACCTACACAATACTTTGCAACTAACAACCTTGTTTGACCTTCCTACATTATTATTTTATATAACCAACCATTTCATACTGTATTTATGACTGGGTTAATTAATATTAATTATTTACCATGTCTAGATATTTATATCCAGTGGGCACAATTTGTTGTGTAAATGAATTTTAAATTCTGTGAGTTGTCCATAATCTACGTCACCAATTTCAATTCAGTGTAAAATGGAATATCCTTTATTTTTATTGATTAATGATTGTATATTATTAAGTTAATTGTAATTATATAAATGAATGAACCTGAAACAATATTAATGTATTTAGTCTCTAGACAAAGGAAATTTAGTCTCTAAAATGAAAGGTTGTTCAAGATGATGCGAAATATATAGGTATAGCTTATTTACATACCTGATTATAGTTAGATCTAACATTTTTTTTTTTGCCATTAATTTAATGTTGATATTATTACAAAGTGAAGAATACTACATAGTACGTTAAAATTCTTATAAAAACAATTTAAATTCTCAAATTACGTTTAGGCAGTAATTCAATTGAGTATTGTGTCTATTATTTTATTTAAATTATGTAATTACTATAACTTATTTACAATTATTAATATATTGTGAATAAATATTTTTATTTATTTTAATATCACTCTTATTTTTTAACTCTAAAAATTAGTAGCCATAATATTATAAAAGAACTAAAAAGTCCTGTCAGACCTGTACTATCGTACTACTGACCTTCACAAAGAGTAAAACTTGTACTATCCTACACCTCCCAACTACTAAGTTTTTAAAAGTTGATATTTACAATCTTTTCTGTTTGGCTGAATTACTTTATTATCAATTGCTTTCTTAAATAAATCAAATTGTAATTATATGCAAATAATTCATTCTTGAAAATAAATTAATCTTCAAGAGTCTATTAAGGATTTTTAAATGTATAAATATATATATTCAACACATATGATCAAAGATTTATAGCCATATTAACTCTATTTTTTTTATCAATATAGATTTATATTTTTCTCTTAAAAACACCAAAATATTATATGGTGATCTTTGAAAAATTCACACCATTTGAGCTAAATTTGGTAGAAAGGAAAAGAAAATAAAGGAAAATGAAGAGAAGAAGAAAGAAATAAGCGGTAATTCGAATTATTTTTTAAAATAAAAAATAAATATTATTAATAATTTTATTTATTTATATTTAATTTTAGTTTTAATTTTACATTATTAAAAATAGCCAAATTAATAATAATAATAATAATAATCTATTCTAATCTTCCATAATGGATTGGGTATAAGGAAAACACCTGCCTTTCTTCGCCCACCATCACCGAAAGTCTCATTTGTCACATCTCAATTTTATTTTTTTTCTCTTTTCCTTCCATATTCAATCGTTTAAATCATCACTCTCTTTCATTTTCTGCCCAAATTTTTGCCCTTCTCCTCTTCAACTATAGTGAGTGTTAAGGACATTTAACAACATTTGTTAGACTCATCTTTTTCTAGTTTGAAAATCACAGTTCATCTTGAGAAATATGATTTGATGTATTTGGTTAGTCATAAATATGTTTTTAAATATTTATATATTTTATAAAAATTGAAAGTAATATCGTCAAATAATACATAATACTTTAGTTGTCATTTATTAGTCATCGTGCCAGGTAACGTATTATGTGAGTAAATTAATTTTACTAATTAAATTTAAATATAAAAAAACTAATATTATTTTAAAATACTACATATTATGGTTATCATGAAATCATTTCTAATACCTAATGTTGTTTGTGTCTTAATCAACATTCATATTAGCATTCCTATAAAACTTATGTGAATGTTTGATAAATTAATAATTTCATACTTTTTATTATTAACTTTATATGATTATCATATATAGTAGTGAATCTAAAATTTTTAAAATCTTCATAATGGTTATCGTACTGCCACCCTCGGTAACAACAGTTATATTTAGAAAATAATGAAGAGTTTATTTTTACTTATATGAAAATATATTGACCAATTGTTGCATATGTGGTGTCATTTTATTTTCTTAGTAGCATGGGTTGTATAAAAGTAAATCTAATTCGTCTCGTTGGGATAGAAATGAGAAAATATATATTTTATTATTAATGTATACTTTATTATATACAGTTGTTGATCAAACTTGTTAAAATATATTAAAAAGTGAAAATTTCACTTGTGAAATATTCATTACATATATAATATATGTACAGTGGGATATATTAGAAAAACGACAGGGCAATGACGAGTGCCAAAACGTGTACCCGAAACGAAAAGGTAAACCAGTTTGACCGAGTTCTGCTACCTTTAAATTGGATAATGATCGTTGACTCGCTCACTGCTACCAAATTACCAAGTCATCATAATTCTTCAATTTCAATTGCTTCTCAGACTCATTCTTAAGAATTTGCTATTGCTAACGACCACTTCACTTTTATTGTGCCTGTTTCTTCGTCTCAAAAATGCACATTAATTATTTGAACTCAGTCTTCAAACTGAAGCAAAGATCCTACTTTTCAACAAAATAATCATATTAGATTGCTCATTTTAAACATAAATAAAAGTAACAACATTTTTCATACCAAAGTATATGACATTTAAAGAACATCTCAATCCCTTGGCATATGGGTACCTAGCCAGATAGGTCACTGAATCATGAACCCAATTCCCAATTCCGCACGTAATGATACATCGTCTGAAAAAGCATTAAGTGTATATTTCAAATTTCAAAATAATGATTAAGATATTTACCTAACTAGTATTTTGTTTTTATATAAGATAATGTCTATTTTGTTTTATATAAGATAAATGTTTACATTAAGTATTTTGTTTTCTCCTATCATGAGTTAAATGTATAATATTTTCCAATTTAATTTTCCGGCGGCGAAAAGATTCGTATCAATTAAACTTTATTTAGAATATTAGAATATAGTCGAAGGACTTGATACAGAATCTTTTATGTTATTAGTGAGTTTTATATGTATACTATTAATTTTTTTTCTTTTTTCTGTATGTGACGTATGAACTTGTAGGGCGCTTCGACAATCGTACGCAAGACTTTATTTTCACTCAACAAATCCTTAAAAAACAAAATTAGGCCTTAGTTTTTTGGTGTACTGTTTCATATGAAAAAGACAAAATCCTTAGAAGTTTTCCAAAGTTTAATCAAGTGTTGACTATAAGAAATGAAAATTGAAATATTAGAAAAGTTTAATTAAGAGTTCTTTAAATTAAATGCAACAAAACAAAAGGTATTATCATTAGGTTGAGAATATATGGAGTCACGTCGTGCAACTACTCTCGCACGTTGGGCTGGAAACACTGGTCCTCTTCTTCATGCAGGCTCCACTCATGATGGAGCTTCTTAAATTGATGTACAAGCTCCGTCATCAGAAAACGATAGATACAGAACAAAACCTTCTTTTTTTGCCACGCAGAGGAACCATTCTTGGTGGAAAAAATCAAATCAAACCACCTTAACCTAAACCTTAACACGGAAACGAAGCTTCCCAAAAGGGGTAGTTAATTCTTATGATTGCTGTGGAAGGAAGGTTTCCTCATTTATTTATCAAGTGTTTAATTTGTCAATAACTTCAACATTATAAAAACATATGCAAACATTTTTTTAATTTCTACCTTCCGTCCTTCCGCATTGTAAATTCTTGCACATTAAACAAACTCAACTGCCAAAACCCACCAACTCTTATCTTATAAATAAACCAACCCCTCCTTTTCCATCTCTCTCAATCCATCGTCTGCACTACCTGCTCCAGCTCAAAGCTGTTGTTTGCATCACAAGAAACAATTTTTCTTTCAATTCTCAATACCCAGTTGGTGCCATATTCGTTGTGTACCAATTAAGACAGATTACACGACCAGACATGTTCATGGGCAACATGTGGAGGCTGGTGTTGGCCTTGTGTGTGTTGAGTAGCGTGGTTGTGACATCCTCGGCTCAGACGTGTAGAAACCAAACATTCTCGAACAGGTTGTTTGCGACATGTCGTGATCTTCCACAGTTGACGGCTTACCTGCACTGGACATACGAGCAGGCGAGTGGGAAGTTGGAGATAGCATTCGTACACGCAGGAATCAGCTCAACGAACAGGTGGGTGGCTTGGGCCATCAATCCCAGGAACACTCTGGACCCAGCCATGATTGGAGCACAGGCCCTGGTGGCCATTCCTCAGTCCAGTGGAAGCCCAAGGGTGTATACCTCATCCATAGCGAGCACCAGCACGCAGTTGGAAGAGGGGGCGATCAGTTATCCGGTGTCGGGGTTGGGTGCCACCTTTGAGAACAACCAGGTCACCATTTTCGCCACTGTCACACTTCCCAACGACACCTCCTCCATCGTCCACGTCTGGCAAGATGGACCTCTCTCTGGCACTACCCCTCAAGAGCATAGCCACGAGACTTCCCACCAAAACTCCAAGGAAACGTTGGATCTTCTTTCCGGTTCCTCCACTCAGGCATCTGGGAATTCACGCCAAAGAAGAAGAAACGTAAGCATCAAGCACCAATCTTTATTAATGTTTTCGATCATATCATACATGGCATCACACCTTTAGTGTTCATCTATAAAAAAATACATGATTTCAAGCGCAATTTTCTGTTTTTGAGTTTATTTCGGTAGAGTTTATATTCGAAAGTGTTTGTCTGGTGAATGTGTCAACTCTGTTTTCTGAAAATTTGTTTCTGAGCATTTGACCACAAAACTTGAAGAAAACAGAAGAGGATGATAAAGCATCTCTCAATTGTTTTGTTTTCTTAACAATTTTCAAATCATAGTAGATTTTGGATAAGAAATTAATTGTATAGAATTATTTTAGAAAACAGTGTATTTTTATGTTTGAGTAGAGAGATGGACTGAGTTTGGAGATTATTAATTTCAGACCCATGGAGTGCTAAATGCGGTGAGCTGGGGCATATTGATGCCAACGGGTGCCATAATCGCGAGGTACTTGAAGGTGTTCAAATCTGCAGACCCTGCTTGGTTTTATCTTCACATTACTTGCCAAGCCTCTGCCTACATAGTAGGTATATCCGGATTCGGAACCGGTCTCAAACTCGGCAGTGACTCCGAGGGTGTTGAGTACGACACCCACAGAGCGATTGCTATTGTCCTCGTCTGCCTTGGAACACTTCAGGTACGAGGTTTTCATGTTATGACACCATATGCAATATGTGCTTGAGTCATGTCCTTTGTGTTATGCTATACTTGTGTGTGATGGTACTGACAGAAAACTACATGTGCGATAATTGGATGCAGGTGTTTGCGTTGTTCTTGAGGCCCAACAAGGACCATAAATTCAGAGTGTACTGGAATGCCTACCACTACTTGGTTGGATACGCGACCATATCCCTCAGTATCGCCAATGTTTTCAAGGGGTTCGACACCTTGGAAAATTATGTAGGCAATCGCTACAATGACTGGAAGCATGCGTACATTGGTATCATTGGAGCATTGGGTGGCATTGCTGTGTTTTTGGAAGTTTTCACATGGATCGTAGTGTTGAAGAGGAGAAAGTCAGAGAACAAGTTGCCACACGGAGAAAATGGTGTTAATGGGTATGGTTCTAGGCCATAGATATATATGACGTGTATGTAGGCAGATAGATATTGGTTTCTTTTGTGATTTTATGGGTCTTACTTCTTCTACCGGTGTGTGTTTTGTCGTTGGACTCCTTTGTATAATGTTGAGGGGGGTATTTGGGGAGTACTCCAGCTTCTTAGACTCTCAGTTTTGAGGTAATTCTTTCATAGAAAGTGACTTAATTTCAGGTTCTTGTTTTATTTATACTGTTACTGCAGGCTATACGTTGTATCGGTTTCTGTTACTTCATATTTGTATTTAAGATTAATTACTTTTTACTTGTGTCTCACTCCTTCTACATATCTTGACTTCCAAATATCTTTTGCGTTCTACGGGTGCAACCTCTTTCTTTCTTCAGCTTGTGGCGACGCCAAAGAAGGATATTTAACAATATCATCTAATATCCTTAAAAACAGTTTTCAAATTCTAAAATAATTTAAATAAAAAATAAGTAAAAATGGAAGTTTCACATTTGTGTGAGAATAGCACCTTCACAACCCTCTTTTTCGGAATGGAAATGTAGAAAAATATGCTATAAATGAGAGTTATATGAATCAATAGTAATTAAGAATAGTTTTTTGAAACATGACAGAACATCTCCATGTTTACATTCTTGAAAATAAACTTTTAATATGTAAAATAAACACACTTTTAAGTCCCAGATTAACTCAGGCCATAATTTGATTGCTTCAAACTAATAAATTGATAAATATTCAGAAATTCAACTGAACAAAATAATAAGAAATGGCTGAAGCGAAAAATATAAAGCTCTTTCTGATTGAAACAACTCATCTGATTCAATTTTATTAAAAAATGGTTAAGCTTCGATTAAAGTTGTAAGTAGTAGTTCAACGTTAAGGCATACAGCTCAGATTCCTTGAATACATTACATTTAGGGGCACAATCATGGACCCGTCCTGAATTATAATAGACTTGGTCAGACTATGCAAAGCATTGGGTCCTCCAATTCCCCCTCACCATCCACCAGGAATACTGGAATTTTATAATTCTCTGTTCTTCTCTCGACACAAGACTAAACCAATCAGTTTATATTTTATATAATCACCTTTGTTCATATGTTATGAAAATGTAAACCAAACACGGTCAGCCGGAAGTACATACGCACGCCAACTTACTTTATAATAGTAGATAACTTACCACTTACAATTTTCTCAAATTTCTGTCAATTTTTATTATTTTTATGACTATACCAACTACCTAAAATATACCAACTACCAAAAGACTCAGCCGTCTAATAATTAAACAAAATGAAATTCAAAAAGGAGTTAAGATAAGAAGAAACAGAATATAAAGTTTAAAGTTTATTAGGATTGGCATAGGCAATTAGATGATATTATTCTAAACTAAGTTGCATGGTTAAACTATCTGAGATTTTTGAATTAGAGAATAGAAAACTAAAATTTTGGTAAGGTCATACAAGAATTAGAAAAATAATTGAAGTCACGCATCCACACTACAAAGCATTTTAACAGAAGGGAAACAAACTAAAATAAGGCTGACTAAATTTCTCCGGTATCATTGATTAATTGCAGGTTTCTCACAGGTATTGGCGCACAACATCAACAAGGGCATCCTTCAAGAAAGGGTTGGAAGCTGCTACTCGCTGAGATGTGATGTCAAAATCAGCCCCAGACCTGAAGCAAATGAACTATCAGATCTTGACACAATCTTTTAAGCATATTCATCCAAGTTTGTGATTTATAGTTCTGAATGAATAGAAAGGACTTCCCATATTGCAGGTACATCCAACTATACAGAAATGCCCACAACATGAAGATTCATGCAAGTAATAAAATAGCCTACCCATCTAACAGTGCAAACAGTCTAAAACAGAGAACAAGGGCATCAAATTACAGAACTTACGGATCAAATATTAGACCTCCAGCTTCTCTAACAATGACGGCACCGCCTGCCACATCCCTAATAAGAAGGAAGAGACTGTTAATCTAGGAACAGATCATATTATCATAATGCCCACCATTTTTATGAGGGATGTTAAAATTCCTACCAGGGACCTCCAAAGCCAAGTTCAAAGAATACATCCAGCCTTCCACATGCAATTCCACAAAGGTTTAAAGCACAGGAGCCAGTCATCCGGAGTGATCTCACCTAATCAGATTAAAGGCATGGTTATTATGATGCAACAATATCAAGCTTTAGTCTGATTGATTTGAATAGGAAGAACACCTCATTTTACCTTGAAAAGCAAGCTATTAATCCTATTTGTACAGGCATCAACTGTTAAATTGTCACGTTTTGTTCCAACCTGCACTTTCAGAAATAAAAAAGAACTAGATGAATTTCAAATCTATCTTGATTTAAAACATTTACCGTGAACTGACACATGTTTGAGTCATCCCTTTCACGTTAGTATCCCAAAAATATGATAACTTTCATACTCGAGGACTGGAATTCCATGCAATTAAATAAAAATGTGCAGGGACAAAAGGTGAAAGTCACTGGGGATACAACTCTTTTCGGACAATAGGTGGCACTAATTTAAGACATCATGAATGGGTTACCTGGAACACAAGTTAAAGCAAACTTAGCAATGATATTGACATCAAAATCTGCTAAATGATCATATTTGCAATTACTACAATGTAACTCCCAAAAATGACAAATTTTAATTCCTATATTACTTTCTTATATTTTCTTCATCGTGTCACAATGATTACCAAAATAGATGGAAATGTTTAGATTTTGTACCTTCTAGGTTTGCACAAGCTCACAAATAGAAAGGCTTTGAAATGTATATACGAGGCATTTGTTTATAATTTGAAGTACTTGAGAGGCAAGTAGCAAAACAAACATAACCAGAAGACACACATAAAAACCAAGGAGGATACAGCATTTATAAATCCAAAATGGTCAAATTTATTTGGAAAATAAAAGAGAGTATGATCCTCTAACAGGTCATGACCGAGACGCTAGGTATTGAAAAGAGAAAACAAATGTGTAGAAAAAGATTGACAAGTAATGGCACACACACTAGAGACATACATGCATGCTCCCATAGGTGGTTAGACCAAATAGCAGACAGAATGCAGTCTGCAATTTTTATTAACCAAAAGAACTGCAGGGCTATTTGCTATTGATAAGCAGGAGAAAGTAATTATCCCAGTTGAATGTTTCGCTAATGCTCAATAAGGGTAGCGAGTGGAACAGAACACGTACTATTGGTCCTTAGAAACAGAATAAATGAAAAACTTTCACACAATCAACTCTAACAAACTTGAAATACCTCTGTGGCGAGAAGAGCGCTCATTAGTTCAGTTTGTGATGATACTGAAAAATTCAAGGCAATATCCATGAGGTAACTATACTCGATTAACAATAATAATCAAGAGACAGAGATCAGAAGATGAACCTTTTATAGGGTTCCCGTTCAGAAAAGCACCTTTTCCACGGATTCCAGTGAAAAGCTACATGTGGCATTCTAAAACTTCAGTTTTCATACCAAGGAAGGAGGGAAAACAAATAAAAACTCTTAAAAAATGTGGATTTTAGATCTAACTCAACCTCACAAAATCATTCATAACTAAGATTTCCTCTCACTTATATATTATAATTTAGTTATATCTTTAGTCGACGTGGATCTCCAACAAAACCAATTAACCTTTCCATACCAAAACCAACATTACTAATAGAAATTAAGTTATAGATTTTAGGTCCTAAATCAATTACTTCAATGTCACTAGTCCTCAACAAAACCATTACAAAACGTTAAAGTCATTAAAATACTGTTTATAAAAGAACATATTGAGTGAAAGCTCTGTCCAACAATCTGAATTTGGATGGTAACCAAAAATAAAAACAATGTATGTATCATAACGGGAATGGATTCCCTAATGTTGAAGCTTCACATGATTATATTATTTGAAAGTTTGGGTCTATCTAGTGTACATAATTTGAATATGATTCTACCTGTTTAATCTCAAAGAAGAGAAAGATACAAAAATCTACATGATGTATGAAAATCAAATAGAAGATAGGATTCGTTAACAATAACGTTTACCATTGAATAATACATATGCTTCAAACGTCAGGAAATTTGGAATGGTGGTATGGTCAGACAGTGGTTCCAAAGAAAGGTTCTCACCTCATTAATGATAGGATTGTAAACAACACCAACTGTAGGAATTTTTCCAATTGTAAGACCGATGGATACACAAACAAAAGGGAACCTAAAAAGGCAGAACTATAATCAGTCCATATGGAAAAGGCAATGTATCAGCTAAAACATGAGAGCAATATTTACCCATGAACAAAATTAGTAGTTCCATCCACAGGATCAACTATCCACGTGGGTTCATCAGTCAGTTCTGCATTGCCAATAGCAGCTGCGGTTTCTTCCCCGATGAACTAAAAAGGAAAACAACTCACAATGACGTTAAGAAGATATATATATACAGTGCAAGGCCAACTCAAATATGATTATGTGTAAAGTTGAGGATGAGGTGAATGAACCTTGTGAGAGGGGTAAAGTTGCTTGAGATGATTAAATATGAGATCTTCACATGCTTTATCAGTTTCAGTGACCAAATCAACCTAATAAAATTAAAAAAAAGTTATTAGTGTACTTCTTATGGTCTACTTACAGTGGTTATTTCGAAGTTAGAAATGAAGGGAAGGCAGAAACCTGTCCTTTGTGCTGCACGTTCTTGGTCTGATAGAAACCTTTGCGAATAATCTGCAATGAAAATCGTATTTTACGTTCAGAAGAGATGAAATTAAAGAGACAGAGAGAGAGATTGGAGTGGGGAACGACCTCACCAGCCTTGTGAGCAGCGTCGACCGCAGATGCGAGGAATTGCGAGAGCGAATCTGTGTTTGCAATGAAAATCAAAACATTGCAATACCATTTAGCATTCGCAATTATCAAAATGATTCATTCCTAATCGTACCATTATCACCCATTTTGTTCCTTCGCAATCAGAGTGAGATCTTCAGCCCCACACTGCTCCACACTGAATCAGAAGCTCCATTAAGCATGATTTTAGTTTAATTTATACAACCTCAAATTCACTTCACTTTTTTATGTTTCTTAATTATTCTTAATAAACACTTTATTAACATTAATTGTTATTGCTTATTTGTCTCTCAAAATTCTCATGTTTTATTACTGACACCTCAAGAGTTCTATACAACTCTTGATGTGATGGTTTAAAAAATATATATAGTAAAGAATAAATTTATAATTAAATAATATAAATATTATTGAAGTAATAGTATGGCGGGTTATTAAGTAGATGTAGAAAAAAATTGGGTAAAGTCCCTTTCCGATTTGTCTTATGTATTACGTGAATGAGAAGAAAAGAAAATATGAACACATTTATCCCTTTTTTCTCTCACGAAACTTCCTCACTGTCTCTCACCCACAGATGATGAAGGAATTCCGTAGTCTATTTTATTGTTTAACGAAAGCAAGAACTTGTGCCATTTCGTCTATTCCTCTCCTTGGATTCAACACTTCTTGTATAATCCAGAGAGCAAAATGTTTTGATGCACTTTTAGGGCCTAAATTTTTAATGTGTAATTTTAGCCTTTATGACAACTTAAGTTATATCTATTTCTTTAGTTTTTTAAAATAAACAATTTTAACCCACAACTAATAAATTAGTCGACAATTCATGTCAAAATGAAAATTTTGAAAGAGTAAGATTAAGGTCAACATTTTAGGATATATGATATAAATTCAAGGAATTACTCAAAGTGGAGGACGTAATATAATAAGAATATTAAAAATAATAAATTGTATTGGTATAATTGCCTATTATTATAGTTTTATTCAAATATTAAAAAAAATTAGGATGTAATATATTGACATATTTGACTTTAAATTATCATCATTTTCTAAATATAAGTAAAGTTTCTTAAATTAAAGTAAAGATTAACTAGCTCATTAATCTAAGTGATTTTTAATATAATAAACCTTTTTCAAATTCAATATGATACACCACCTGAGTAATTTCTAATATAAAAAAAATAGATTTAATTTGATGCTTCATATCATAGACTTGCATATATGTTAATGTAGGAGTGGAGGTTGATGGCTTATATTTTTAGCAATGAAAAGTTCATAGTGCACTTGTCTCATTTGTGACTTTGAGTTAATAGTTGATGTTTTTCTTTGAGACACTACTTTTATGATTAAGTTTTGTGAGTTTAAATCAATAAAGTATTTGTATAATCAGAAGGAAGTGAAGATGAATAAAGTTTATGAAAGACTATGAGTTGTTCTTATACCATTTAAAAAAAATTAATGTAATGTTAGATGTTTTGAGTAAGAAAACAACTTAAATGTTTGTTCTAATATTAAAAAAATAATTCAAATATTTGAACATAAGAGTAGAGTAACTGGATCACCTTAATTGTAACATAATTACTATATCTAATAAAAAATTCTGAGAAGAAATTATGGGTCTAATATGACTTTAATAAGATATAAAATTCCAATTAAGAACATGTAAATTATAACAAACAAAATCAAATTTATAGGATCTTCCTTCAAATTTTTGACAAATCTGTCTCAAACTTTAATAATCCTAAAAAACAATAGAGTCTAAATTTATATATATAAAATAAATTTAATTTATTACTAATGAAAGAAAATGAACTACAAATTTTCAATCATTAACTAAAAATATAAATGTGTATTTGGTTCAATCATGAATTGTGTGGTTTTGCTTAGCTTTTTTACATAGATAATTCATATCAAATATATAACTTAGTTATCGAATTATTTTCGCTTTAACAAATTTGCACCCAAACGTAATGAAAACAAATTTGGTAAATTTTTTTTTATGGATTTTCACCTCAATAAATTTTTTCTTAAATAAAATTTTGCATATTAAATTATTGGAATTTTGATAAAATTAGTATGATTATTAAATTATTATGAATTTATGTTTGAAGCATATTATGTTGTGAAATAGATGAATGCTAAGGAGACAACTTACCTTGGGTGTTTCGAGATAGTGTATATTGAGTTAGGAAGTGATCAATCATAAGAGATATTAAGTTCTCACTCATATTTAAATTATATAAATGACTATATTAGAGATATGAAGTGGATTTATGCATTGTTACTTACAATAAAAAATGTTAATAGCTACCATGACTTTTTATCAGCTACTTTGTAAGTGATTAATTTCTAATTTTAAGTAGGTTTTGACCAAAAGTTCCTCTCCAAACTTTTCATTATGTGTCTCCTCTAAGTTTTTCTCAAACCTTAGAAATTGAACACGAGTATGTTAGGATAAAGAGTTCTGAAATCAAATAAAACAATGATATTATATTATTTTTATTTTAAGAAAAATAAAACGTTACACTAAATAATATAATACCTAGACATTTTCTTTTCCAGATTTCTTTCTCGTAGTTATTTATCGTGTGTTACCAGACAAAGAAAGTGTTTGAGTTGATTGAAAAGGATGCGGAAAATGATATTTAACTTTTTAAAAACAGTTAAAAGACAAAATCTGAAATTGCCTCCTTGTTTTGTCTCTCAATCCAAATGGTAGGACAGAAAGTTGAGAACCCATTGTTTTCAAAGCAATGAAACAAAAAGTCCATTTATGGGACCCTTAGCCAGGAATTCCATGTTAACTGACAAGAGTGTCTAAAAATATTTGAATAAAAAAAGTTATTAATTGTTATCATCACATCATAAATCGTTTTCAATAATAAAATTATTATTACTTTCAATAATCATTTAAAAAGTAATATCTTTAATTATTTCAAATTAATGAAAAATATGAACATTTTATATTGACTATACGTAACTAATAAATTTTATAAGAAAAACATGTCATGGAGAACACAGTTTAATGTATGTTGTCGGTGTCAAAAGTTTTACACGATCAATATATATATTATATTAATTATTATAAAAATTAACAAACTTATCCTTTGATAATTTATAAACAGATCATACTGTAAAATAGCTTGTGTAGATTACCTCATAAAATTATATTAAGACTCACTATTCTTTGTAAGTCTCGTATTTTTTTTTCCTTTTATAACATGACATTATCTATCTATATTGCTATGCTTGATCAGGCTTTTCAAAGGAGAAGAGGTATGTCACTTGAAAGAGTTTTTAATAAAAATGTATACACAGATATACAGGCTACAAATTTAGGCAAGAAATCGTTCAAGATTTAATAATTCAATCTTGCTCTAACCCATAATATTAAAAAGGTACATAGCATAATATTAAATAAACATATCTAACTTTGTAACTAAAAAAAAAGTTGATACTTTCGTTATTAGTTTCTAAAATTCAAAGTACTTGCCTAATAGGTTTAAAATAAAATTAAATATATCAACAAGGACTGAATTTCAACAATACACAATATTTCTCTTTAAAATAAAATATATACATTATTTTATTATAAATTATAAAGTAAAATGTGTAGTTATTTTAGTGAATTTTATAGTTTATCTCCACATTTTTCTGTTAATACAAATACAGACATTTATTTGTCTTTTCTCCTTTGGTTTATTTGAATTTTTAATGATAATTACCTTTATTTTGTGTTAGTGGAAGTATTAAGGTTCGTCTCTGAAAAGTTTTATTTTATTTTGAATGGTTTTCCTTGTTGGAATGCATTTTTAGAACAATCGAATGTATAACCAAATATAAAATAATGCAATTTTAAAATATACCTTATTTGACCGATTCTGTGATTGTAAAAAAAGGTTTAATTTTGACTATTCATTGTATTATTCAAATTTCTCCTCTCACTCAGGTATAAAAAGCTCCCTCACTGGTATAAGGATTTTATCCAGTGACTTTTTCAGCTGAAGATATTCTAACCCTTAAATAGAATTTGTTGATAAAATGTACTTTAATGTAAAGTGGATTTTGTATTATAACACTTGAGGATCTCGTGTTTTTCTTGACATGAAGGGATCCATTCCCCCACACCCCACCACACACACATATGTTAAACAGTAAAGCTGAAGGCCAAAATGAAGAAGTAATAGAAGAAATTTGTCATACAAATTAGAAAGTAAGACCTAGTACAATTTATAAACCAGCTGGTATGTAAACCATTCTAACACCAGAAAACCATATACTGCTACTGCATGTAGCTAATTTCAGTAATTTATTTATTCATCTACGAATTACAGAAACTAAATGAAATTTCAGAATGGAAACACTGGAATTTGTGTTGAATGTTAGTCTCATCTTGATGAAGACTAAAAGAACTGTAACAATAGATAATTATATAAAGTAAAATGTCGCAATGCAACTTGCCACCTGACACAATCTGAAGCTCAAGCAAGATCTCTTGGTTCAAGAGCAGCAATTTCTCTTATAACTTGAGCTTTGTCAGCTTCAAACTGTTCATCCTCTACAAAATTCCAATAAATGTGAGATCATGGGAACACAATACTAAAAGTGAATATAAATTCTTGAGAAATAGCATCACTTCCTTACCTTTGGCGCTTTTTAAGTCACCCAAAAGTCTAAGAAGCTTGCTTCTGTTTGCAACAAGTATGCTGACGATATCAGCTGGTTTCTTTTGGTTAGCAACAAACAGCTACATGACAAGAACAAATCAATATAGAGAAGCAAAAGTTGGGAGGTCTTAAGTTAAGAGTAACATTTCAAAATGTGGACCAATGTGTATATATAATACCTTGAAAACATGAAATGCTTCCATCTGTATGCTCTTGCTTGACTCCTGCAGAAGAAATCAGCAATGACCCATTAAATGCTTTTACAAACATAAATAAAATTCTGAATTTTCTGTTCAACATTAAAACATATATATGCTCATCAGAAACTCAACACCGATCATATCAATGTTTAGCAATTCCTTACGTTTAGACAGGTGGACCAGTAACAAGTCACTTCAGTATTTTAATAAAATTAATACATTTTCGCCCAGAAACTGCAAATGAATAGCCTCAACAGTATCATATAATAATATTTTTCCCTTTTTTAGCTTTTGTGGGGGAGAGAATACAAGAAAGGTAGGTGAGAATACAAGTCATGAAGTTTTACAGAAAGGACCATACTCGTAGAAGGTTCATTAAAATCCTTAAGTTGTCTCGTGAGCTGACATACTGTGTCATTACGGCTGAATTTGAGCGATCAAGTAACATATCTCCCAGAACCTGCAAAAGAGGGATAAAAAGAATCACTCAACAAATATACATGACATTGAACAAGAATTAAAGTAGCAATAGATGACATATAATAGCAAAGAGTAATCATCCTAGATATCAGCAGGGGGAAAACAGAACAAGAGAATCATTGCAAAAGAATGGCAATTTGTTGACTGCATGAGAAAGCTTGTTTATTTTTTCACAATTATTAGTTAAATAAACACAAACCCAATATAACCAAACAAGTAAAGATTTATGTAAACATTCAAGAGGATAATCTCAGAATCCCAGACTTCTCATTCTTGCAATACAGTTGAGATAAATAACAAACTTAGATCATACCTTGACAGCTTGGCGCCTTGTAATATAATTGGAAGATTCCAACAGCTTAGTGTTATATTCCTCAAAAAACTGTAATTGACCACAAAGACAATGAGTAACAATTGGTGGTAACTATAACTAACATACAAAGTATCATCCCCTACCAAAACAAACGTTAAAAAGTGGTGGCTTTGAACTAGATTCCAAGAATAGGGGGAGTAAAAACACTTGGGTGGTTAACAATCATAAATAAATGTGGTCATGTATTTACAGCTGTTCTAAATAGAGAATGTGCCCATCTACCTTATCCTTGAAATAAGTTTTGTTACAGAATATTTTAAGAGCTATTTTCTCTATGGTTTTATTCAAAAATAAATGTGGTTATGTGTACAAGAGATAAAGCCAATACAAAATAAAGCATGTCAAGATAAACATGTAGGCTTTCTAATAAAATCAATGCAACTAACAGAAAGTATTGCCCCCTCCCAAAAAAAACGTTAAGAAGAGGTTGCTTTAAACTAGATTCCAAGAATAGGGCGAGTAAAAACATTTGGGTGGTCAACAATCATAAATAAATGTGGTCATGTATTTACAGCTGTTCTAAATAGAGAATGTGTCCGTCCACCTTATCCTTGAAATAAGTTTTATTACACAATATTTTAAGAGTTGTTTTCTCTAGTAGCAAGTTTCGTACAACTTAAACTTGAAAAAATAATAATTACTCGTTTTTCAAACTCCTTCTGAGAAACAATAATATCAATGTAAGAGTTACCAAAGAACTAAAATCATATCTAAATGTGACCCTATAGTACCAAACCGCATACAATACCATAAAAAGCTTCACAAATCAAGCATTCCACCAATGACTGTAGCACCAGGAAGAATACGACAAGAAGTGAAAATATACAAGTGTGTAAACTTAAAAAATCATCTCTATTTAAATTGAGGGAGTGGCGGGGGGTAAGGGTAACCTACCCATTCATAATTCTTGGAAAGGAATTCAGCAACAGTAGATTTATGCCTCATCAAGAGCTCCTGCAACAATATGAAATGATATAACTTTCAACTTTCTCTAAAGAGGGGCATGACACCAAAAACGAAAAAAAATACCTTAAAAGTAGCTCCAGCATCTGCAGCTATGTCAAAATTTGGAAGTTGAATGTAGTCAAAAAACTTCTTCATATGAGGTGACTCCAGAACATATCTGATTTAAAGTATCAAAAGTCACAACTCATAGAAGTCATACTAGAAACAAATATAATGCATAGGCTGTCTTTGATTTTTCTTCATATATTTATGCTTCAGTTTCTTATAAGCTACCTACACAATACCATTATCGTGTAGCAAATAACATACGGAAGTATTGGAATCAATAGCACCACAAATATGACTTCAAGATATAAAACTGTTCTAACATAACCCAAAACCATGGCCAAAATTATTGTTTCCATCAGTGTACATTAACTGCTTTAAATTTGAAATCACAAAAGAAAAAAAACACAATTGAATCTACTTGCTCCTTCCCCCTTACTTTGCAACAATCTGGTGTCTTATGCACTCTCTCAACATCGCACCATAGTGTAAAGCCATGTCCATGTTTTCATAGCTACAAAAGGAAACAATAGTTTGTCAATAATACCATAAAAGAATCAACAGAGGGAGAGCGCAATTTTACAAGGATCACAACAAGAAACGGAAGTCACACGATCACAGTAAGATATGACCAAACAGTACATACTTTCACCTAAAAAAAACAGATAAAATGTAGCAATCAAGAACGATAGACTAGAATCAACTGGCACCACAAAACTAAATTTATATTTGATCAAAATAGCGAGTCTACCTACTGACGGGAAAGCCTGCTAGAACAATTAAAAAGACAAACATGAAGAAACAAAATTGTTGTTCCAACAGTGTCAGCTTACCCAGATATCAATACATCCATGAGATCCAAATTTGTCTCCAGGTAATCAGACGCGATGAGCTTAGACTGAACCTGCTGCCTCTGTAAATTGGCAACAATCTGAGTGGCATCCTTTCTAGCCTGGAAAAATTCCATCAACACAAAACAAAAATCACGCAAGAATTCAAAATAAATAAATAAAGAAACGGTGACGCCTGTATTGAGCAATCACCTCCAAGTTCAATTTGGGGAGACACTGGATAAGGAGGCGCAGGGTGTTCTCCTTGAAGAATTCCTGAGTGAGCTGCGCACAAGCCTCGGGGACCGGTTCGGATTCGCTGTTCCCATAGAGGATTGACTTCATCTCCCGGAGGTTTTTGGTGAGTTCGGCCGTCTGCAGAAAAAAGAAGAGAAAAAGTGAAAATGATAGGAGCGGGAGAAGAATAGGCGCGATGCGAGGGAGCGTGGAAGATACCTTGTCGTCATCGCGGTTGGTGAGGCGGAGAAGATCTCGGGTTTGGCGAACGATGTCGGAGGGAGTGCGGGGCTTGGACTTGAAGAGGCTCTTCATGTTGGGGGAATCCGGAGGGGAATAGACCGCCGCCTCCGACGAAGAGCCCCTCCGAAGCCCCTTCGGTTTGGACACGCACACTCCTATCTCCGCTTCTTCTTCTCTTACCCTAACCGATTCCGATGTTCAGTTTTCAGTTTTCAAAGCTCGTTCATTCACGCCCCTCTCCTCTCCCCTCACGTGAATTCACGCTTTTCTCATTTTCCTTTCATCGCCGTCATCATCATCACCATCATCATCATCATCATCATCATCTTCATCCCTTCTACCGTCTCATTCATTCCTTCATCTTCTTCACTTTTCTTTCTTTTTCTTTCTGTCTCTTTCGATATTTCCCTTGCCTGCCGATTTCAACAACCAAATCTCATAACAAAAAACAACCCTTCCATCCATATGCGCCTCTTCCTATTCCTATATTCTCATTTTTATTTATTCAAAATGAAAAATAAATAATTATCTCAATTTTGCCTTTCTTGTGTTTCGATGGAGCAGACCACATGAGGAGGTGGAAAAATATTTTAAAAGTTTAAAAAATATGATTATTTAGGTTTAAAAAAATATCCACGAGAAATGAAAAAATAAAAATTGAATAATTTTATTCACTGATAAACTTTTAAAAAATTGTAAATTTTGATTAAAATAACCAAATTACTTTTATTGCTATAAGTTAATGTTAATTAAAAATATTAGTATTTATATTATTAATTTTACTGTTATTATTTTTTAATATTTTTAATTATAATGGTTATTACTTGTAATTCATGTTAAAAATATTAGTATTTATATTATTAATTTTACTGTTATTATTTTTTAATATTTTTAATTATAATGGTTTATTATTTTTAATTAATGTTAATTAAAAATATTAGTATTTATATTATTAATTTTACTGTTATTATTTTTTAAATATTTTTATTATAATTTTTTATTATTTTTAACTATTTATAATTATGTTTTAAATAATTTTTATTTTATTTTTATTTATATTGTTTTTTCGTCGTTTTTATTCTTACTGTTTTTAGTATTATTATTATTGTTAATTTTTATTGTTATTATTTTTATTTTTATTTTTATTTTTATTATTATTATTACTATTATTATCGGTATTATCATTATTGGTATTATTGACGTCATTATTATTAATAATTATAAAAAATATTATTTATCAATATATATATATATATATATATATATATATTTACTATCGTAATTTAAATTATTTTTATAATGAATAATAGTTAAATATTGATATATATTTTAAAGCACTTACATATTAAAGTGTTTTTTTAACAATTAATTGTATTCAGTAAATTTTAATACATAAAAACTAGAGTAAATTATCAAATTTATTGTCTATATTTAGTTTGATTCTTTATCTTTAAAAAAATCAGTTTAGTTATTTATATTTAAAAATAAAAGATAATCAATTTAAAATTAGTCCTCTAAATAATTTAAACATTATTAAAAATTGTAAAAAATAATACCTAATGTTTGAAATACTTTTTATACATATGTATGGTAACTGCTTTTAATTGTTACCATAACTAAATAAAAACTGTGATTCTGCAACTCTTGAATGCAATTCTATCTGCTACTTGTGGCAGTGGTTGGTGAATACTCAACTAACGTGGAGGGAAGTCAACCCAAGTTGAGTCGATTTTTGTAAAATTTGTATATATTAAACACCATTTGCTGAAGAACTTGATTTTTATGTTACTGGTAGAAATAGGTGGGTCAGTTCCTTTATCATAAAACATAAATCCAGATACTTTTATTTACGTTTTCTAAGCAACTACAAGATACATGTTTCTGGTTCTATCCATGCACGTGATAGGCTTAAGTTATAGTTACTATCTTTGCTGCTACTCGTGAAGAATTGGTAGTTACTTTCTCCACTCAACACAATTGTTTATATTACCACGAAAAAGTATACGTATATCATATTACACTTTTTAAGTTTTAGTTTCCATAGTTCTATCTACTACCATAATGAGAACCGCATTTATTATCTATTAGATTTTTTGGTCCTGATTGTTTTTCGGGGAGTTCTTTTTCTGGTAAGAGTTTGTTCTTGGACACATACATAAAGAATATCATATAGATTTTCTGCACTTATAAATTGGAAACTGGAAACTGAAAAGTAAAATTATTGACTTCAAATATGAAAATCTCTTAAATAAAGGATTACATGTAAGTATGAATAAAAGTGGGTGTTCTACCGTCTGTTATAAATAATTTTGATATCAAATTTGACAGATAATCAAAACTTGTTATAAATAAATTTGATATCAGATTATCAAAATTTGATGCAAACGAATGTTCTTTGTCATTTATGACAGATATGGTAGTAGTGTCAAGTACTCAAGAATTCGATAAAGATATTTTTGAGAGACATGATAAAACTAAGTGAAAGAAGTATTTGTTTTGAATTAGGGTGGTAGGGTTTGCTTATGATATTATTCTCTTGGATCTAAAAGTAGTTTTGAAACATACAAGAAATAGATGGAATGAACTATGCATCATTTATGTATTTTCATGTGTGGAACAACGGTTTTTGCATCAAATCAAATTATTGGTCAATGTTAGTTAACGTTTTTTATTTCACACATTGTCAATTTTGCAATAAAGTGACATTTGTTATGAAAAATACAACCAAAGATAATATTAATTAAAAGCACAAGTAAAATAAAAATATTAAGTTTTATAATTGTTTAGGAAATCATTTAATTTTGTAGTCAATATTAGTTAAGTTAGTTATATTTCTAGGATATTGAATAAGTTAAGAATTTAATTAATAAAGTAACTATAAATATGTATGTTTTGTATTTGTAACACCCTAAAAATAACATGCATAAAACTAAACATTCTACTAATCATCATTAAAATTCATCAACATACAATAATCCTTTAAACTAAAGTATTTAAAATTTCTACCTTCAGAATTCTACTAAAACATAATTA
>Ga0099824_1000176_pt1 | contig 59721 bp, 27 predicted proteins | sample SiratrowhiteBW_FD_76837 | JGI IMG/M metagenome (GOLD analysis project Ga0099824, IMG submission 76837) | Root nodule microbial communities of legume samples collected from California, USA - Siratro white BW | ecosystem: Host-associated > Plants > Roots > Nodule | place: USA: California... | reverse complement strand
TTAAAAAAAAAAAAAAAATAAAAATATTTAATCCCCAAAATTTAAAAATTAAAAAAAAAATAAAAATAAAAAAATTTTTTTTTTTAAGAAAAATTTTAAAAAAATTTAAAAAAAAAATAATAAAAATTTTTTTTTTTTTTTTTTTTTTTTAATTTTTTGGTTGTAATATCAGAGAAACTTTTCAAAATTGAATTTTGTTTTGTAATAACATTTTTTACATTAATTACTCTTTCAATTTCTTTCACCCTATTAGTATTATTTTACAACACAACACACTCACTCTGTATTATGTAACGCTTTGTATAAATTTGTTCTACTCATAGAATTTATGTTCATTTTAGGAGCTATATGCACAAGGGGCACGGACATTTATGGTATTCAATCTTGGTCCTGTGGGATGCTATCCAGGATTTTTGGTGCAGCTTCCTCATGCTAGTTATTCTGATATTGATGAGTTTGGATGCATGATTTCTTATCAGAATGTTGTAAATCACTATAACAAATTGTTGAAGGAGACATTGAGCCAAACCAGACAAAGTTTACCACATGTTTCCCTCATCCATGTAGACACTCACTCTGCTTTGTTGGAGCTCTTTCACCATCCCACACTTTATGGTAAAAACAGATTCCCTTTGCATGTTTACATGTGTAGTCCGTATTAAGCATGTAAGTGTGAATCTAAGTCTCATATTGAGTAGAAATGAGAAAGTTAAGTAACATAATGATAATGTTAAGATGATGTCATTCCCTTTCATCGGTCTCGCATATGTCTCATTATTATTTGTTGTTTGTGTGTTTCTCTCTCAAATTTTTCCAACATTGATAACTTGTTATTTTGAATGGCTGAAATTGCTTATACATGATGATCATGGTTGGTTATGCATAACATTAATATCATTACCAAGTTGTATATGCTGCAATTATACGCCAACCATACTGATTTAACATGCCTAACGTTGGTTAATGATTCATGTTTTCTTTGAACAGGATTTAAGTACGGTACCAAAACATGTTGTGGACACGGAGGGGGTTACCACAACTTTAATCCTAAAATTTTGTGTGGTAATATGCTAGCAAGTGCTTGTGCTGAGCCCCGAGAATATGTGAGTTGGGATGGAATTCATTTCACAGAAGCAGCAAACAAGATTGTTGCACATGCTATTCTAAATGGTTCTCTTTTTGACCCCCCTTTCCCTCTCCATGAACGTTGTGATCTAAAACCTATTGGTTGATCCACTGCTTGCAACTAGAGGTCTTTCTTATTTACCTATTTAACTATTTTGAAATACTCAATTATCAAATTGTCGAATAATGTTTGTAGCAGTTCAAACAAAACATGGTAATTATCGGTAGCATTACTGTTTGGAGTGAAAAACATATTATGATATAAAGGTTGGACTTTGGTTGTATATGGTATGTGATATGAACTACCCTGCTTCATGTTATGCAGAGAACAATTAGTATCCAGAGTTTATTTATCTTCCTTGAAAGGTTGTTATGTTATGAGTATGTTTTAGTGCTTTGATTTGAGTTCCAACAAAATTTTCTTAAGGTTTGAGTTTTAATGATTTTATGAACTTAAGAAAAACTAAAGGGTGTGAGACTAAAATCAAGCTACAAAAACTCTGGTACTTGTGTACAAATATAGACAACAGAAGAGAATATAAACGTGGTGGGTGGTAAAAAATTGTAATTTGTTCACATATTCCTAAAAAGAAATTGAAGTGAACACAAAACATGAAATCAAAGTGCTACTAATACCTATGGTAACTATCAAGGATCAAAGCTGAAAAGATAACATTTATGTACTCATTCATTTGCATAAAGTATCACAAGTACTACAAGAGAGAAAGGAGGAAAACTAGATCACCAAATATTAATGTACATTTTAATTCTCAAGAATTGGTTGGGTTCTAAGTGATGAAGCTAATGGTAATTTAGTTTCTCCAATCCAAAATGTGTCAAAAAGCTCTCCCCCATCTGAATTTTTCTCCATTTTTCTTATTTTTCTCTTCTTTACCTCCTTAACCAAAGCTAACAAGATCAAAGCCAAAATCACCAACCCAAGGAAACCTATTGCAAACCCCAACACCCACCACGTGGTAAATCTCTTGCCATGATGAAATTTATTAAGGGAAGGATATGATGGAATTACAATAGTGTAATGCCCTTGTTTATATACTTCACAAGCATATGGCTCAGTCATGTTTCTGAATTTCACCAGCCCATTATCACCAAACTTTGCACAAATAGGAGTTCCATTTCTCCCACGTTCATCAACATGAGGAAACCAAATTTTGATGGGATCACCACGGATAGTGATGTTAATCTTCTCATCTAAAAATGCTGATTCTGAAGAACTGTAAGCCATGACACCAAGAACTGGAGCCACCATTGTGTGGTTAGGCACATTGTAGTAATGAGAAGAACAATTGCCTAAGTTTTCATACAAAATGGCAATTCTTTTCTTGCTCGGTCGAGACAAAAGTCGTGGTGGAAGGTTGAAGAAACTATAGTTCCTTCCTCTTAACCATAAAGAAAAACTGCGGAATCTAACAACTGAAACTTCCATACCTGTTAAGTTGGAAGGAAGGGAAACATTGTAGATAACACCTGTTCTAGGATTTTTTATCTCTTTATTTGCTTGCATGCGAAGAAAGGAATCCAATGATTTATGATCATAGTAACTCTGCAATCCTTCAACAAAAGATGATGAAAACAGACACGCAAATACCAATGTAACTTGCCACCATCTTTGAAGCCCCATGAATGTCACCCCAGAAGCCTTCTTTTGTCTCTAATGTTCAGTTCTTGAATGATTTTCATGGAAATCCATACTAAACCCATTGAAGCTTTTATGATGCAGTAGTAGTTTCACTACTCATCAATGGAAGCATAGGTTTTCTCACCACAAACACAAACTCCACTTTCTTTAATTAAAGAGAGACAATATACACTAACTAAATGTAACTCACAATCAAAATCGTTCCCTAACCAAGTATTATGCAAAACTTTGGTTGAGAAGGTACAATACAACAGATCAGAATCTCTTTACAACACTTGGCATTCTTTTGTTCCTTCTTTCAACAAGAGTTTCTTGTAACACATATGAAAACTTGTACAAGGTTCCTTGATGATGCAACGTTATGGAGACACTTTACAAAAGTGATTAGGCTTCAAAAAGGAACAAGAAGACAAGCCTGTGAATTCTTCAACTCTTGTTATATGCATGTGGAGATCCAATTGGAGTTTGTTGTGGCTAGAAATGAGAGGTGTGTGTGGTGTAGGGAAATTAATGAGGCGATGAAAGATGAGTTATAATGTTGTATTGTGATGACATTGGTCAACAAATGAAAAGGGGCATGGAAGGTTTCAATAGGGTGTTGTTTTGTTAATAAGTGTTTGTGATTATTAATTATTGGATTGTTGAAGAAGAAGGGTATTTATTCAGGTACATGTTTTTGGTGCTACATGCATTCTATTTAGAGTTTTGGTCAAAGAGAGAAAAGGGAAAGAATGAGTTGGTGAAGAGCTGTGCCAACCAGGACTTGGGTGGAACAGTCTCAGCCATGCACCTCCAATGCCTATTTTGGGTAAATCATTGTTGGAGTGACAAATTAGTTTCAGTTTTAAATTACTAGTATTATTGTCATTAGGTGTAATTAGTGTAGTGAGGTTAAACATATGTTAATTATTGACTAAAAAGAGAGGTTTCCTCTTGATTAAAATAGTTACCTTTAAAATAAGAAAATCGAAAAAAGCAATTTAGTCCTGCTATATATTTAGCAACACATGTATCACAAATTAAAATTTTATAGTTAAGAATTAAATACAGAATGTAGAATATATAAAAAACATTATAAAATTAGAAATGTAATATTAATTTACTATTTTGATGCGTTTTTAAAAATGCTACTATTTGCGAAGTAATTTTCATGTATACAAATCTATTTTCTTATTGCAACATTCTTTGTTTTACAAGGAAATAGAAAAAAAAATAATCATATATTATTCCACATTCGTGTCGTTAGAGACGTGTGAAAAAATCATATAATATATATTAAAAATTAGCCGACTAAAAAATATCTAACAATAATAGTTATCGGAAAAAAAATGCTCATTAATGTGAACTCCTATTTTATAAAGCAGAATATATCATATGTTAATCTACTCTCATTATTCCTGTTTCTAAGTTATATTTGAATAGTTTTTTTAAAAAGAAATTGTGAATAGATACAATGACATAATATATATTATAGTTTAAATTCTCCATTGTAAATTGAAAGTATAATTTTTTTATTCAAAGATGTTTGTCTATTATAAATTTTAATTATAATATAATTTACATATTAGATTTTATTTATTCTGCATTTTTATTATATAAAAATAAGCTTTTTCCTAAGCAATGTATAAGATAAAATACTAGTTTGTTGTTAACTTTTTTTCTTTTTTTACAAAAACCATTTGCATGAAAGAGGTAATTCTATTAATCACCTCAAACAAAATTATTTTCATAACCAAAAAAGTATAGAGTGATTGAATTATTTCAGGGTGTTGTAGTGATAGGTGCATACTAATATCCCATATTATGAATGAAGGGGTTAATCATCTCCTAAATTCCTGATGCTTTTTTTTTTCTTTTACATTTAATGTCAAAACATGTATTGAATAAAATTACCTCAACAAAAAGAAATTACCTGTAAAATTGCATATACAAAAGAATTATTTCCATCCACATGAAAGAAAAAAAAATCTAAAATAGCACTTCTTATAATTAATTTATGAAAACAATATAGTATATAATTAAATAAGAATATAATTTTTTATATGGACAGTAGTTAAAAATAACAAAAAAATTGTTAAATTTCTAAATTATGTAAAATTGTAATTTGAAAATTCCCCACTTACTTTATGCTTGTTGTAAAATTTCTATATCATTCATTCAAAGTTTCAATTTTAGCAAATTATCTGCTTTAAAAACTACCAGTCATTACCTTATTGCAAGGAGATCTTGAATCTATCATGGTCTAGACACAGAAACAACTGGTCCCATATATGATATAATTCCTGGTTCTATACTCATATATGACTTAAATTTCTTACACAGTGAAGAACTGAAAAGATAATGGTTTCCATTCAGAGTTATACATAAAATTTGCTACATTATTTTAACAATGAAATGGGTTCATTACAGGGGCAATAGAGGTTGAGAGGAATTCTATTCTAAAGGGATACATACCACTCTTACACAGCAGATAAGAGCAAACAAAAACAGATGGTGCTCACAGAAGATAAACTTCACTTGCTCCTTCCCAACACCATTCTATTCAGTTCCAGTAATTTTCTTCTTCAGTACCTCAATGTCTGTAGCTAGCTCCTTCCTGCTAGACTGTATACAAATACACATAAATTACTTGTAAGATGTACAATGAATAAGACATGTGTTGCAGAGGTATAAAAGGGTAAGTATATCTCTTGGTAAAAAAGTGATCATCGAATCACTTTTGAGTTTATTCAGTGGCTCATGTACCCTATGCCAAAACATCATAGCACCCCAAAGGAAAAAAAATACCAAGTAAAACAAACCATCTTAGATTCTAAAATCCAAAATAGTGAAGTATTTGTGATGTGTATTACTTACCTTGAACAGAAGGTAACGGTAGACAAACCATCCAGTGTATCCTAGACCTACCAATTCCATAATCTTTGGAAGCTGAAACATAAACGGTATTATATCAGAATGGTTCACCAAGGTTTTATATAGCCTATGGACACAAACATATATAACCAGAAGTGATAATACAATAATGTAAAAGTGAGTTATGATCACCAAGAGTATTGGCTTACCAAGGGAACTGAGTTGATTGCGCTCACGAGAATTGAAGATAGCCAAACAGCAACTAAAGCCCCACCACCATAAATAATCACTGTGCTCTTGTTTTCAACAGCATCCCACTGATTATGATAAATGGAAGATATCATTTCCACTTGGTTAAAACTAAACATATTGTTTGGTCAAAGAGAAGGGGAAGGGGTAGAAAATGAGTTTGAACCTATGAAGCACGGAGACTGACATAAACATGGACATTAACATGGATACGTAGACACATGTAATCTCTAAAATAGAGGACTAACGGACAAGGATCTATATATTACATAGCTATGAATTATATAAATTAACAATTAAGATTTATATATTAAAAAATCATCTATGATGTCAAATATAACAAAAAATGGATCTAATTCATTTATTAAAAATCCAAAAAGTGAAAAGAAACATACACAGTCTAAATATTTTTTATTATATATAGGATTTGTTTCATATTTCTGTAATAAGTTTATAAGTTTTTAAAAAATTATTGTATTAGTCCCTTTTAAAATTGTTAAAATCATGTTAGAATTGTTAGATACCTAAAAAAATATCTTTTGAATTGGACACTTCAATGATACGTGTATACGAGTGTCGTACGCATATGCGAGATACGTGTCTGGACACACATAGGTTTGAACCAAACATTGAGTAAAATAAGGGGTTGGCCAGGAGGATTCTTGCCTTTTCCTTCAAATCTGTGAACAACTCATTGGCATCTACTGCGGATGATTCCTCTGAAGAAGCTCTGGTCTGAAGCAGAAAAGATTTTCGGGACACTGACAAAAGAAAAGAAACATCAACTTAGAATTATTATAAGATCAGTGAATAAAAAAAGATATGAACAATAGCATGAACATTGAATATGCAATAGAAGAATTACTAGTCCTAAAGGTAGGGAGAGGCTGACGCTAAAACTACAAACACAAAAGGCTGAACCAACTAACCAAGTGTTAAGACTCTTGGACAAGCATTAATATTACATTGCAGAAACTTGCTTAACTTTCTGTATTAGACTTTGATTTTGCCAAGTGTATCCACTCAATACAAGATGTTTACCACCCTCATCAATTTCAAGTGCATCACCTTGGACAGGGATGATCAAAACATGGAATAAGTTCAAACTAGACAATCCTATTAAATCAGTTAATCCTCTCACCCACTTTAAAAATCTCTGAGTAAGAACTTTAAATATCAAGAATAAAGCGATTAAGGATTAAAACACATAAAAAAGGAAATGAGACAAACTAACTATTTCACAAGAGAACAAGATAAAAGAATTGGACAACAGCATATTAGCGCTGTCAGGCCTCAAATTAAAGATATAACAATGTAAAAATTAAAGATATGACAATAATAATGCAGCATACTTCATGAGTTTATCTAACTGAAACCTTTTTTCCTTTTTCATCTGAAACCAATCTTCGACTGTCGGAAACTAAACACTGGCATCACCCAAAAGGAATTTGAACGTGGTTCGTCACTTCATTGAAGTCTAACTAACCCCATTAGTAAATCAAATCAATCTAACGAAAAGATTTCTACCCAATTGTTTGGAGCCACCAAAGTTTACACCTTTTTGTGTATTACCTTAGGGGGAAACAATATTTGAAAATTAAGACTAAAAAGGAGAACGGCATACCAAATAAAAAACGAAAGAAAAAGCAAATGCATATCAATTGTAATAAAAAGGCAGCTTCTTTTATTTTTCTTTTTCACAATTTTTCAAGCAGCTTACTAGAAAAACGTAATATTCCTGAAGATTAAACAACGTTTTGAAACATGTAACCAGACCAACAAGAAAAAAAGAGAACCTGAAAAGTTGTTGAGGGAAGGTGAGAACAAGGTGGTGCTGGTGTTGGTGACACGTGGAGGCAGAGAAGGCAAAGCAGAACAGCGGGTAACGTTGGTGGTGGTCGGAATCCGAGGTGGGAGTAGCACCGTCACTGCCGCCGCCGCCGCTGCCATTATTATTATTAATTAATATGAGAAATGAGAATAGTGTGATGGGTATCACTCTATCTATCTCCAAACCAAGAAATTGGCACTTTGGTTGGTCTCACTTTCTTCTACCTATTCAAATTCAACATATATTTATTTTTACAAAAATATAAAAAAAGTGGTGAAGAACATGTTGCTTACACTGACTTGTTATCCACTGCCATAAACAATTTGGAAACCTATTCCAACATCTTGACACGTGGACTAACCTCGCTCTCTCATTGGCCACTTCCCTATCTTCTAAATCCACATCCCTATCAAAATTTCAACTCCTCCCAAAATCAACCCTACCAAGCTTACAGTTATATCTACTAAATACAATTGCTTCATTTCAATACTCCAATAAAGCTGGGTCCTTTATGCTTATGGGCCAGCCCATTGAAGTTTTCCTTTTGGGCCGGGCCATTATCTCACCACCACACTCACCTTGCTCTTCCTTGCCCTACCTCTGTAACCCATGCTAACTCACTCCAAACCACCGACTTCCTCGTCCGTAGAGAAGAAACCGCCACCGACCCATCACCGGAATTATGCTCCGCCTCGCAAAGCCGAACCCTTTTCTCTCCGGGCACCACCTCATTCAGCGCTGCTCCGTGAGCGGCACCGCCAAGGGCAAGGCGAAGATCAAAGCGGGCCTAGCCCTGAAACGCTCCCGCCTCACCACCAAGAAATCCGCATCCCAAACCACTGGCCCACCCATGTCGCGCGAGCGCCAAGAGCGCGAGAATCTGTACGAGCGGTGCCTCCAGGCTCCCTCCCCGGTCCGCTACCTGACCCAGCAGCAGCGCGAGCGCGAAGCGGAGCGCGAGAAGATGGGGCTCATCAGCAAGGATCGGCAGCGAGAAATCGACATGATGAGAAAGAAAGACAACAAATTTAAGGTTTCGGAGAAACCCACGATAATTGGGACACCAGGGTTGGACTATATCTCACTGGGGTTGGTGGATGTGGAGAAGTTGCCCAAGTATGAGTTAACGGTGGAAGATGGGAGGAGGTTGGCGAAGGAATACAGTAGGGTTTTGATGAGAAAGCATAGGGCGAGACAGGCTGCGGAATCGAACCTTTTGAGGATGAAAAAGGAGGCCATTGAAGCTTTGCCTGAAGGTTTGAGAGAGGCTGCTTTGGTTCCTGATTTGAGTCCTTTTCCTGCTAATAGGTTTATGGCTACTCTCACTCCTCCTATTGAGGGTTACATTGAGCAGGTTAGGGAAGCTGCTAATAAGATCAGTGGGATGGAGAAGATTAGGTGATTTTGTTTTGGAATGGAATTGGTTTTGTTTGTGAATTTTGTCCACTGTTTGGTGGAATGGCATGGAATAGCAAATAATGTTGGTTGGTTGTTGGACTGATTGAAATAGAATGTAATCTGATGCGAATGAAATATATTTAGTCTGATGTTTTCTACTGCTGTTCTTGTTATTTTGAGAGTTTGTGCAATGGTCATATGGGATGGAACGAACTTGTTATTGTTTAGAGGTATGCGATGCAATGAAACATTGTTTGAAATTGAATGAAGTGAAATGTGTTGTGAGGTGACCATAATTTTGTTTTGTTTTGTCTCATTTTGAGGTATCGGTGAAATTAACTAGTTTTCTGATTCATTTTTGGCTTCGGTTATTTTCTAAACATTGGAATGGTATCGTGATTTTATTTCAATTCATTACATCACACATTGGTTGTTGCACGACTCTGTCTCATTTCACCTTGTTTTTCGATGAACAATTTGAAAGGATTAGGTTTTGAATTGTGTAAATGAATTGACCTTAGTTTGTTGTCATTGTTACTGTTGAACTAGTATTGTTTTTGTGAAATAGAGCAGCGAAAAATTATGTTGGAAAACTGATGAAAATATTGGTGGATGTTATGCTCAAAGAAACCTGGAGTGGGATTGCTGTGTTGTTGTTTGCATGTTTGGAGTGCATATCTAAGACAACAACTTCAAATCTAATTCATTGCATTGGAATTGATTATTAAAGAAATTCAACCTGGGAAATTCTGCAATGAATATTCCTTTATACCGTGGTGACATTTCTTAGGTATTCTTGATAGAGTACTTAATTGATTTTGACCAGTACTGACAGCATGAGGGCTACACCTGTAATTACAGAAAACTTGCTATCAAGAGTTAATAATTCCAGTTCTAATGATAAAAGTGCTGAGAATGAGAATGATTTGTGTGAGAACAAACCAAATTCTGGTGCAAACTGCATCAATTACCGGATACAAATCCTAGAGCTGCTGTAGCTGCTGGTTGAAACCACTAATTGCTGTGGCTGATTATGCGATTTTGGCACATTACAAGCCCAAAATTATAGCTTGGTGCTAACGGTTTTCGGGGGGATGGATCAACTAAATTTTACAATCTAAATTCGTATGTCCTCTGTTTGTCAAAATTTTTACTAAACTAACATCATTTTGAAATTTAATTACTCAGTTTGAAATTTAATTACTCAGATAATATCTTTGTAACTTTATTTTCTTAAATGACATCTTTTAGTGTAGGAGTTCAGAATTCGGTTCTCCGGAGAGCCGAATTGTAGTTTTTAATTCTGAAAGGTGTATTTTTTTATTTTTATAAATTTTTTATTATTTTAAAATAAAATAAAGTAAGATTTTATAATTTATATTATTTATTTATTGGAAAGATATGAAAGTAAATATTACAAAAACTATTTTAGTAAAAAAGTTGTCATAATAAACATACATGAAAAAAAATTATTTATAGATATTTTAATTATTTTATAAGAAATTAAGTGATACATTTCTTAGGCTCCTCTAGTAGTTGGAGGGTTCTCTTCACAATATGGATTACACTATGATAAAACATTTAGTCCAGTTGCAAAACTTATAACTGTAAGAGTTCTATTAACACTTATAACTGTAAGAGTTCTATTAACACTTGCAGTTTCCAAAAGTTGGAATTTATGACAGATGGATGTGAAGAACACATTTTTGCATGGGGAGCTAGATCAAGAGATCTACATGGATTAGTTGGTGGATTTTCAGAGTTAAGATCATCCTGAGCATGTGTATAAGCTACTGAAGACACTTTATGGGTTAAAACAAGCACAAGGACTTGGTTTGTTGAATTCCTTATTCATAGTGGTTGTTTGATAACAACTGCAGATGCTAGCTTGTTCATCAAAGCTAAAAGAGAGAAATTAGCTATTGTGCTAGTATATATGCATGATTTGATCAAAGAAGAAATTTTTCAAATCAAGGAGAATTTGTCAGTTCGATTTCAAATGAAAAAACGTAGACAATTTACGCATTTTCTTAATAAATAGGTTCATCGTACTCAAGAAGGAATATTTTTTTCATCAACAAAATTATTCCAAAGATTTGTTTAAGATGTTTGGAATGCTTAAGTGCAAGTCAATATGCCTATGAAATCAAACGTTAAAGCATGTGAAAGTACATTGTCATTTTATCTGAGAGAAAGTCTTGCAAGAGAAGATTGAGTTAAAACATATAAGAATAAAAAATCAAGTTGCATATTTACTTACAAAAAGTTTAAACAACAACAAATTTCAAAATTTCTATCATCAACAAATAAAGTGAAAGCTAGTGTTGAGAAAGAATGGTGAAGAAAAATCAAATCTTTGATCAAGTATTGCATTTTTTATTATTATTTATTAATTACTGAGTCGTTAATATTTGATGATGTACGTAATTAATAAATTTATTTTAAAAATTTATTTTAAAAATTTATTTTAATAAAAAAAAAATAAAAGAAATGAGTGATAAATGATTAAATCATTAGCCTATATAAAAACAGTTAAGTATTAAATAAATAAGTATGGAATAAATATATATCTCAATCAAAAGAATTTGTGTATATAAAAGACAATAATTTTCTTTTTGCTGCTTTTTATTTGAAGAGACAGATTGTTGAAGAGTGCCGAAGTTTAATTTAATGGTACTATCGCCGGCGCCCAAGCTTTCACAAGTGTGAAATCAAGTCCGTGAACAACTGTTTGCCCCGATGGAAAGCTCTCAACCAGGAGCCGGAGACGCTTCAAGTTCCGTCAAGAACAATGCAAGCTGAAGGCTATCACGGTGAATTCCGTTTAAGGAAGAACTGTGTCGACCCTGATTGGCTTGTTTCGTTGAATGTTAATAACATTGAGCTTGGCATTGAACAATATCAAATTCCTAATCTCTGTTTTTTATATATGAAAGTTGGCTGTCACTAGTCATCAAAATGCAAAATGGTCAGAGATTATTCTTTGTCCATTCATTAATACAATCTTTGTCTATACAGGTAGCTCGTGGTGGTAAGAGTGGAGAAGATGGCATTTCTCAACTTGGGGTAGTTACAGTATCACTGGATTTGGGAACATAATCTTACCAGGACTTTTATAGTGGCATTTTCACTCAGGTTGAATTGGAATTAGATGCTGTCAAAATCCATATGTAATTTGACTCAATTATCTTACGAATAGATCAAAGTGATTGTTATTATTATTATTCTTCTTATGCCTATTATTATTATTATTATAATTTTTATCATTAATAATAATATTAGTAATATTAATAATGTTATTAGATTAAAAAAAACTAAATCTAACAAGATTAATTTGGATCACAATTTGATTTTCAAGATCAAGAAGACCTATCAAAATCATTTTTAAAATATCAAACGTACATTTTCTAAACCCACAATAATAATTTAGAACAACAGGTAAACAAAGTCTGATTATAGTGTAACCGACATATCTGTAAACCATGAAAATAAATTATAACACATCAATCAATCCCAATACAAAATGAAAGGCTAAACTCAACTCCAAAACTTGTGATCTACAAATAAGTGCTCATAATGACTAAATCAAAAAGTTAAGACCGCTCCTATTACAACATCAATGATGAACTTTCACTCATCATCATCCTCATCATCGCCAGCAGCAGAGTTGAGAGCCTGCAAGCGTGCAACCAATTTAGCCTTTCTCTCCTCATAAGTGAGTTTCTTCAGATTGTACCTGCACAAAGATGCAAATATTCTCAGAAACATCCTCCATGCAAAATCTAAATTACCAAAAATGTTCAAAATGTCAACCATGTCAGAATCCCACAACAATTTGAAATATAGCAAAAATAGAGTATATAAGTGAAATGCAAACAAACTATTATTAGTGTAATTTTTGAGTTTTGACACAAATAATACACACATAATTATAATTTAATAACTATTTCAGCAGAAGCATTTTTTTATGAAGTTAATGAATAATGTAAAAATGGTAAGTCTAACTTGATATAAACTAATCACTTTCATGAGTTGGGTATGACCATTTTTATATAAAACTAAGAGTGAATTAAATTAAATATATACCTCATATAATACATAAATAATTATAGGACTGATTAAATTTTATGTAACTTAAAAAAGAAATATGTGATTCTTAATTCATAATTCCAACCTTTCATAACAAGACTTAATGATTAACGTTTTGCTGATTTCATTTTTAACATAAAGAGAACATGTATCCCATAAAATAAACTAAACCATAATATTATTAAAAAAAAATAACATTTAACATTAGATTTAATAAATTTCAATATTAAACCACCTATATATCCATGAAAGTACATACTTCCAAATCAATTATTCAATGTCATAAGAGTACCAAAAATAAGATGACAAAGCTAGATAAATAGCAGAAACTAGATAAACAGCACATGATTAGTTAAATATACAGCAAATCCAGCAACAGCTCCAATTCAAATTGCCAGAAATCAAATGACAAAATAGATATATGCATTTCACTAATTCTAGAGTCTGTATGCATTCACAAAACTATCAGTTATTTACCTCTTGTGCTCCTTTGGTGCCTGTTTCTCGGATTTCTTGACAGTAGGATCAGCTCGGATGGCAGCATGAACCTTCTTATACAGATCCTCCAGACCTTCAGGCTCTATTCCCCGCTTGATATAAGCACTGAAGTGTGACTGGTATTTCTCTGGCTCATCTTCAATCAATGTCTGCAGAACAGATAAAATAGTTTGTCAGAACTTATTTTCTTAAATAGCTGTAATATTGTACTAAACAATTCAACAGGGTGGTACTAAATAAAATCTTTGGCCGTACCTTTATATAAGCAGCAACATGTCCACCAAAGACATATTTGCGATGAACCTCGGCATCAAGCTCCTTCTTATCCTTATCAAAGCCAGCAAACCTTTTGTCACTATGAGGGATATCCAAACCCCCATCGAGAGCTCCCTGTAAACACAATTATTCAATTTTTCCATTAATAAACAAAAAAATCACACCAGTTAGCATTGTGTTGTAATAGATTACCTTAAGGGCACCAAAGACACGATTGCCCGTTGTAGTCCTGATAAGGCCAACATCAAGGAGAGCACGGAATGGTCTCCTGGTGTCAGCTGGTTCCACTGAATAATCCTCTCCGGTGGCCTGAAAAGAAAACAACCAATTAACATAGAATGATGTGACAGATACAAAAACACAGAGCATAGTAAACTCGTAGATACCTCAACATTTCCTTCATATTCCTCATCCATTTCAAGCTTCTTAAGCACTCGACGGGCCAGCAAGAGTCCAGTGCAATAAGCTGAACACATAGCAAAAGAGTGAAAAGATAGACACAAACATTGGGTGAGGAAATGGTTGAGACATCCTCACAAAGTACCTGCGGCATAGTTTGTAAGGCCTACTTCGAGACCATAGCGTGGCAGCTCATGTGCATAAGCTGCAGCAAGAACATTATCACCAGCAATGGTAGCAGATGTTACTTGAGCAATGATGTCCTTGTTAGTCTAATAACAAGTTAAGGTTTATGCTGACAGATGAAGAAATTCAGTTATTCACACAATAAAACACAACAATTCAAGCATATATAACAATTTCTTCATAACAGTAGGATACAAATCGAACCACAAAGCGATATTTTGGTGTGTTATACTTGTTCTTATCCTGGTTAATCAACCGAATCCTGGCTCGGTAATCAGTTTTTCCCTCTGCAGTAAATAAAATCACAGTTACAAACAAAGCTTGTAACGAACAAGACATATATTGAATACAATGTAAAAAAGCAAACAAACACAAATACCTCTTCTTCTCTTGAATTTCACTTGGTACCTCTTGAAGTATGCCCTTGATTTCTGAGCCTTAACAAACGCCTATAACATGCACCCAAAAAATGTTGATACAGATTATGTAAGAAAAAAATCTACTGTAAACTATTGTCACATACATAACTTGATTACAAAGTTCTATTTTATAATTTTTTTTTTTTACATCAGAATCTCAAACTGCCCTAATCCTCCTAACAGAGTTATAACAAATCTTGATACATGGATAATCGAAATTCAGAATCTGCAAAACAATGAAGAACGATACGCACCATTGCTGCGAAGCAAGCTCGTTCCTTCAAACTCAGGTCACGGAAGAGAGTGCAGTGAAATAAGGGTTTTGGTTATAACAGGTTTAGATGGGTCGGGTAGCTTCATTGGCCCAATGCTTTTGGATTTTTTGGGCTTGTGTTTTAATTATGGAGATTGCTTCCTGCACCAAATGAAATTTTAACTTTGAACTATATAATTTCTAAAGTACCAAAATCGCCATTTTTATTTTTATTTTGACATTAACGTGTATAGTACCGGATTTTGTTAATATTTTATTGTCGTAGAAGATTTATTTGACTCTCTCACTTTTTATTTCTATTATTTATTTATTTTTATACTGTTATCAATGATTTTTTATTTTTATTTTTTATTCATTCATTTATTTTATAATTTATTACTTATGTACTTTTAATATAAAAGAGTTTTATACTCTTAATTGGTCAAAATACTTACTATTCTAACTTTTGAACTTATTATAATTATAAAAATTAACTTGTCTATCACAAATGTATTGTATATAATAATTCATAATTAGATACAACTTTTATTATTATTTTATTTTATTTAGCCAGCAAGACTTGTTTAAAAAAACTATTGATAGAAATTCACTTTAGGGAAAAGTAGTAAAATTCAAAGGAATCCATCTTACGGTAAAAGTTAATATATCTAATTCACACCGTATGAATATTTTTTAATATAATTTATTTAATATTATCATCATGAACATGAACTAGTTAATTAAACTTCTAATACAATTAATTCCATTATGTTTTCGTTATAATTTTAACTAATTAAAAGTAGTTAAAAATTTAAACCTCCTATTAGAATTTATAATAATAAAAGATTTAAAAGCTTTATGCAGTTGTTGTTTTTTTATGTGGAACCTCCATTATCATATTATAATCTAATCTTCACCAGTTTTTTCAACACATGATGTGATAGTAGTTTCTAGTGGAAAAATTGTACTCATTGCATATTTTATAGTGTTTTCTTATTTTATAAGCAACATATTTTATAGTATGTTCCGTAAAGAACAAAGAATTAAAAAAAGAAATAAAAAAAATTATTTTATTAAAAATAAAATTGAAGTTTTTTTATTATTTCACTTATAAAAATAAGAAACATTGTTGAATTACCATTTATTTTATTAGGTTAAAACTATTTATTATTAATATTGCTTTTTAACTATATTTTAATTTAATGAATAACTTTTAAATAATATCTTTCTCAGTGTGTTATTTTATTACTTCAACTTTAGTTAGTTAAATTTTTATAGTTAGAGATATGAAATTTTTATTTCTAAATTTAATTATTTAGAATTTAATTAATTATTAGACTAAGATTTGCTAAGATGCAACACTCTTTTTATTTTAAACTAACTATATAATAATCACTTTATATTTTTCCACTAAAAGATAATTGTACGTTTGTTAGTAGGTTTTATCTACTTTTAATCTATACTTATCCTATATTTGTTTACACCCTTTTTAAACTCATAAAAATGATCTTAAATTAAAAAGTATAATAAATTAGCTTTCTAATTTCAATGGAGATCAATTCAATTTAATTGAAATCTAAAACTTTCAACTATACAATGGCATCATCTACTCTAGTGTGTGTTTGCATTAAAACTACCTTAGCCATATTTGAAACCAACACTACATCCCATTTTACATTTTGATATTTAAAAGTGAAAATTAAGAAAACGAAATTATAATAATGAATAAAATCTACACCATTTTCTTCTCTCTCTCTCCTTTCTTCCCACCTCCACATATTCCTCTCCATTTGCCTGTCCCTCATTTTCTCTCTAAAAAAAAAATAAATAAAAACATTTTTTTGGCTTTCACTGGTACCCCTTTTGTTTCTTCTTGAATTTTGCATCAGGAGGCTTAGCTCTCAGCATGGTTTCACTTGGAGCTGTACATAGGATGGTCTATGTGCTCCTGCTTTCAGTCACTTTGGGTGGGGACATAGTTCACCATGATGATGTTGCTCCCATGAGACCTGGTTGTGACAACAACTTTGTTTTGGTACCAATTTTTCTCCTTTGTATTCTTCTCTTGAATTGTTGAATTGGGTGTGGAATGTCATACTCGTTTCAACATTTGTTCTTGACCTTGATGCTTGATTACTGAGAAAGTTATAGAGAAGGATTTGGAAACATGGAAAAATCCCTTTGTTTTAAGGGAAATTAAAATTAGAGAGCAGAGATCCATGTCCGACAGAGAGCCAGGCTCGCTACATAATATATAAGGTTCGTATTGTCGTCGAATGATCGGGAAAAGCCTTTGTGGACCGTTCTAGATTTCGAACATTTTCTTGTTAGGTGAATCTCCTATTAGTACTTTGTTTGGTGGGGTTTCTAACGCATTTTGAAACATGTATATAGATAATAATATCAGGTACCTAATTTGTTTTCGAACAGACCCGAAATTCAGTAAATTGAATGTACTAAACTGGGTCAATTCTTGAAACCATCCTCAGTATTTCCATTAAGCTGCCGCAACTTCATATTTTAAGCAAATGAAGCATAATCTTCAGCTTCAGAATGAGGCAAAATCATATTATGTTTTTACCCATGACGTGACAACATTTGAAATTATAGGTTAAGTAAAATTCGAACCCGACATTTAACAGTTGTTAATTCTTTATATCTTCATCACCTTACTGCAGCTGCTACCAATATAAGCTTGACAATATGATGTTTTTCTGCTTAAAATCCTTCCTTATTATGAATGGCGGTCCTATATAGTTACCGCAGTCTGATCTGTGCATTAAGCATCCTATAGTCTCCATTCACTTACATTTATAATATATTTCTCTTCATATTTCCAAAACAGGACCAAGCTATATTTCTGATGGCATCCCAGTTCCAGAACATTAATCACCACAGAAATACATTTCATAATTTCATAATGTAGACACAGACATAAATAGTCCATAAATAATAATAAAACTATTTAAGAGTATTAAGTTTAGAGACAAATTTGAAGTGTTTTATAAAATTTAAGCTACTACTTACTAATGCTTCTATGACTGCTAAAATGAATGAATATACCTTAAAGAGAGAGTTATCCTAAAAATATCAAATTGGGTGGTTTACTCAAAATCAACCACTCCAACAAACAACTGTCTAGGAAATAAAATCCCATCACATATCTAACAGGTAGAAATCACAGTACTGCCACAGGACTAGGTTCATAACGGATTGGGTCATGTTTGCTCAGCTAGGCAAGACATATAAAATGTAGAATCTGTGAAACATTATACTTTACGGGCCTACACCCAATTGTCCGAGTTGCCTGAATAATTGCAACATTATAGTTAAAGCCCCTTGCTAACATTCTATATAGAACAGTATCCTGATGAACTAGCCTATGAAACTAGCTCCAAAGACATAATAATACGCTAGCAACTGACTATGAAAGACTACAAAGACTGAACTATCACTAATTTTCCACAACAACAAAAATATTTCACATATCAATCTATAGCCGCCAACACAAACTTAGCTCCTTCGAAACCATAACAAGAATTACATTCAAACCAAACTTCCTCGTGACATCGCTTGTTGCTTTGTCTGATGATGATGGAGAAATAAAGACAAAGGGACCAGGACCACAGATCCGAACACCCTTTACATGTTCAATAAAAAAAGATAATAAACGCCTCAAACTAAATCAAAGATAATAGATCCCATTTCAACACCCTTACATCCCTAAACCAGAACCAAGGTTTTAGAAAAACAGTGCACAAGTGTACACAATCATCAAGGATTACTATGATTGCAACCACAGCCACATCCGCCACTTTGCAATCTCCTGTGAACAAAAACCACAACCATGACCGAGATTAAAAACCTTAACCAAAAGTACTTCCAACAGCCTGTTTAGTTTCAAGTGTTAGATGTGAATTTTAGTTTCAAACTTCATTTTCAAAAGTAAATGGTTAATGGATGACTTTCAAGAATTAATGGGTATAACTTTTACACGCCAAGCATGATTCCTCCATCCAAGACAAGTTTATCAATTGAATGTTGGGTTCACCTTCTAACACGCCCGTTTATTGGATAACCGTGTGCTAGAGGTGAATCGAAACACAGCAAACACACTATAAATACATGCTTGGATAACCCTTTCAAAAGTAAGCTCAGAATAAAAGATGCAATCAACAACCTTCTCCAAAAAATACGCTCAGAACCGTCATCCAAGCACGTTCTAATCCATCTCATTCACAACAACCAGATCAACAAAAACAGAACAAAGGAATCAATCAAGAAACACAGAACAGAACAGTGTAAGTATAATAGGCTCTCTTATTTCATTAACACTCACCATAAATATGGCACAGTACACAGACATTCAACACCTTAACACCACATACAGTCAATCCATCCATTCCATCAGCACCACATCATAACAATTATATAATCTCAACAAAAAATAAAAAAGAAGCCAAAAACCGTTACCGAAACCCTAATATTTCAAATCTTATCGATATCCTCATCCTCGAACTCGATATAATCATTGCCAGCGCCATCGTCCTCCTCGTCGAGGCCAGCGCCGATGCCCTCGTTGAGCCTGGTGCTATCGGGAAGCTCACCGTAGGCCTTGAGGAGACGAGCCTCGTCGGGCATGTACTTGAGGATGACGTCGGCCTTGTCGTCCTGGTAGTCGCGAAGGCCGACGAGGATGATGTCACCGGCAGCGATCCAGACCTTCTTGTGCATCTTGCCGCGGATGTGGCAGAGGCGCTTGGTGCCGTCGATGCACATGGCCTCGCAGCGGCCGTTGCCGAGCATGCGGAGCACCTGCGCGTACTCCTGGCCGTCCTCCTTGAACACTAGCTCCCGCTTCTCGTCGTCCGCCTCGTTCTTCCCACGCTTCCGGTTCTTCCCTCCCTTTCCCTTATTCTTCGGCATCCTCGATTCGAAACCCTAACAATTGATCCTCACGCGCCGAAACTGTTTTTCTTTTCCTGTTTCGCGAATGGAGAATTTGCGTTGCTCTGCGTTGAGACGCAGGGAAATTGGGGTCGTTTGGGTATTTGTTTGGGTTTGGGTTTGCGTGGGGAATACGAATTAAGGGTAGGTTCCAATTTACCCTATTGCCCCCGGTATAACGTCACTCTATTTTTTATTTAATGATTAAAATATATATATATTTTTTAAAACATAATCCACTAATCGTGTTATTCTATTTTTTTTAATTATGTAATTGATAATATTATTATTATGCGTTTAATGATTAAAATAAAAATAGTTAAGCTTGAGAACTGATTAAACAAATAGATTGCAATTTTTTGGAAAAATTACTATAATTTTTTAAGGACTAATACTATACAAAATTAATGATTTAAGAAAAATTTTCAAAGATATTTATAAAAATAAAATCATAGATGATTGATTTAGTTTATCAAATTACAAACTTTATATACTAAAAGTATAAATTGCAAACTTTAAAATTGTTTTAATAAATACATGTGAAATATAACTTTACATAAAGACAAATATGAATCACATATTTTAATTTTAAAACTTCTTATCACTAGAACTTGTGGTCTTGCAATATTTAATCCTAACATTCTACTTAAATTAGGTCAGATTATTATATAGATAAGTACTTTTCACACCATTCATACAATTAATCTCAATCTCAATTCAATTTTAATTTATTTATTAGCATATAAACATTTAACAATACATCATATTATAATACATTTCTATATGATTCATAACATTTAAAAATATTTTTTAACAAATGAAATATATCAATGATATAAAGAAATGTTACTTTATGAGATGTCTCATTTGAGCAATGTTATTTAATGAAGCAGATTTTGCATTTGATTCTATTCATACTTGAATAAAGAGCTATCACCTGAATAATAATTTATCACTTGAGTAAAGAATTCCAAAATTATAAATTTTGCATTTTTAAAAAAGATATATAGATGACAACAACTGAAAATATACCAAAACAATAATCCAAAAAAATTTATACTTAACAAAATATTTTTGAGGCGGAATACAAATTTAAAACTATAAATGAGTCTTAATATTTCAATTCAATTTACCATATGATTTAACTTAAATAGTGGCCAAAGCCAATCAAAACTTAGTGATCTAATTTAATTTTATCATAAGTTTCAATTCTATAATTAGTTATTCTCTAATTCACATGTATCAAACTCAATTTTAAATACACCAATTACATTTTATGATAATATTCTAACTCTATTATTCCTTCATAAAATTACCAATTTTAAACCCTCTTATACTAACAATTTAATAAGTTATTAGGCATCTACAATATATGATTTGTATCTTCAAAACCCAAACAAGACCATTAAATTAACTAAATCTACAATATTCATATTGATATATTTTCAAGAACGAAACTCAAATCATAACAAACTCCGACGATCGAACTCATTTTATAACCCCCAACTTTCCCTACTTCCTCCATAAACTCTTGCATGCAACCATAAAAAGAAAATAAAGAAAGAAAACTTACTAAAATTCTCCAAATTATATTTTAGAAACTTGTTTCTACTAACTTGGAGACTTCAATTTCTTACTTTAGGAAAGATGAAAAACTCTATTAGTGAAAAGGAGGGGAATTTGGATTTTGAGAGAATTAGAGAGGGGAAAAAAAAAAGAGTAGCTTACGATAATGTTAAGGAAAAGTGAAATACTGATGTTTTTTCTTTATTGGCACACCCTTTCTTTTATAAGTTCACTCGTCTCATCATTTGTTTTTAGCCCATCTCATTGAATCAATATAAATCTTACAAGCCAAAGCCCAAACTAAAGTCTACAATTCATTTTCATTTTAATTTCTTTGCTAATATAATATATTTTGTGATTAAATCTTAATCTAATTTTGTAATTAAATTAAGATTTAATCAAAAAATAAAATTAAGTAACTCTTTTATATAAATTCAGACATTTACTAAGACTTAAAATTCAAGTCTTTACAATTTAATTAATAGTACTCATTTTGTTCTTATATCTTTATTTGGATAATTTTTTTAATTATTTTATTGTTTCTATATTAAACAAAGAAATATGAGTTTTTTTTAAAGATTTTTAGAATTTATAAAATAACATATTTAACATAGTTGTAGAGGTTTTAATGAATAACAAATATTTTTTCTTTATGGTCATGACATGATTAACACAACTTTTATGTGAAAATAATATATTTTGTTTTGCATTCACAGGGTGATATTATCTTATTAGGAATGAAAATGAAGATTAATTTATTCTATTTTAACCAATTAAGACATCTCTTTTATGATTTTTTGGTTAAGAAAGAGATATGATTACATACGTATTTTAAAACAGAACTTACAGCTATAACTTCCAAGACTCATGTAGGAGGAACAGAAGAGGTTTTTGAAGGAGAGTCATGTTAGTCTCCTTAGAATTTTCTTATTCATAATCCCTCTTATGTTTTGATTAAGTGAACTATGTCCATTCTTAAATTAACATAATTTTCACTTTAATTCAAACTTATTGATACTTCTATAATATACTTAGACAAATTGTTTATAAAATTTCTAAAAGAGAAAAATAAAATAAAATAAGTTTACAATATTAGCATACTAATGGCAAGTTTGTCTTACAGCAGAGAATAATTTTAGAATTATGAGCACATATCAGAAATAACATCTTGAATTGTAGTTAAATAGTTGATATAATCATGGTGCAAATAAAATGTCCTTGGAAATGGCCATTATTAGTTGTTAAAATCCATAATGTTAATTACCTATATAATATCATGTTACTGTAAGACAAGGATTAGACACGATTTTTTTCTCATCTCTTTTCTCTTCTCTGTGTTCTTTTTTTTTTTTCCTCTTTTGTATGCATATTTGTATTTGTTATGTGTTTTTTCTGCCAAATTTATTAACAGTACATTATTTTATAATAAAATTTGTTTGTTTATAAAATTCTCACGTTGATTAAAGATAATTTTTTTTTAATAATTTATAAATAAATATAAACTTTATTTTATAAATTTTATAAAATTGAATTAAATTTAAAATTTATTTTTTAAGACTCACTCAGAATGTTTCCAATATAAGCAAAGATTCTATCCTTTTTGTTTTCTGCAAAGATTCTATAAGTCTCAACTTGTTTTAGTTCTTTATGTGAAAATTCCAAAATCAAATTGTGGAATAAAAATCATATGTGGGAAAATGGATACCACTGAAAAGTGACATGTGTGGTGGAAAATCATCTTATTGATGCTGGTATCTTATTTATTTTCCTAAGAAGATTGGTATATTACAATGACATGCTGAAGCTTCTAAATTTAGATCCTAAGTTGATGAAGAATTAGATTCCACACCCTCACTCCAGATTCTCATCCTTCGAAATTTAATAGAGTTAGAATAGGATTCATGTCCACCAAGAAAAAGAATATTCTCATGCTACCACATTACTCATTGCTTAATTTTACAAACACATCTTCAAAATTTTGTGTTTATATCTCCTTTCCTTTTTCGTATTGGAAGAACTACACAAATGGAAAATAGCTAAATTTAAGAAATGTTTTAGTTTTCTAAATGTAAATGCATATAATTGAAATCAGTGATGAGCGATGGGGTTTATAAGAATAGATCAGAAATTCAACAATAATAAAAAAGAGAGAACCTCTGCTAACTCGGTTTAGTTTAGATACTTACTTCATAAACAATTTTTAAAACTTAATGAATATTCATGACAAATTAATTTCTGATAGTGCAGAATTATTTTACTGAGTAATGTCTTTAACCAAAAAATGAAAACATTACGCTTACTTTCCCGCAGTTTATGTTAAATGATATTCACATTCCTGAGAAAGTTTTACAACAGGCATTTATCTCTTATATATATTTTTGCTAAATGACATTTACATTTCTTCTTATTTTTTATTTGTCATTCATCTTTTTATATTTTTAATAAATTACGCATATCTCTCTTATATTTACATGAATAAAAAAATAAAAATTTTAGAAATTTAGAAGAATAATTTGATTAATTAAGATTAAAATTTTCAAATTCATCATCAATTTACATTGGCTAGGATGAGGTCAAGACGTAATCAACTTGAAATTGTTTGTTCGAATGATGTTGGTGGAGTTCTTGTTTTTTAAAGAGCCAATGGTAGTTAAGTTTCAACTCTTGTTAGCCCAATCATGTACTATCCTTTTTTTTATATCAACTAAAATTGTTTTTAATTAATGTTGTTTTTTCGACCAACCTCAATCATTAAGCTTAAATATTTCTAGTGATAGAGATTATTTTTTGTTTCTTGAAATTATTTATCTACCAAGTTAAAAATATTTTTCAATTGACATTTTATTAAAGTTTTATGGACTTTGAATATTTTTCAATACATATCAACCAAATTTTTATTGTAAAAGTGTGTAGTTATTAATTCTTCTGTTATTATCGGCGTAAAAATTGTTTTTTAAACAAAGCCACTAGTATTATTTTATGGTGATTTCCTAATTTGTTATTTTTATATTCAATAAGAATTAAACTTCTTCATCCAAAAAAATAAAATTTAATAAATATAAATTATCTTGTCTGATAAAAAAAACCTTTTAATAAAAACTAATCGAAATTCAGTGTATTTTAATTTGCTACAAATTGTAAAATATTGCTCTTACAAACTCCTTGATAAAAGGCATTGAGTGCAAATAGCAAAAACGAGTCATACTATGTTAAGGTATGATATCAATTCCTATAGTTAGAAACTGATGTTTTTGAGGGAACAGGAATAGAAGGCAAGTTGAGTTCTACTAGATATCTTTTGAAACATGCCTGTATATTTAAGCTTTTGAAAGATCACATGTTATCAGGAATGATAATTGGAGATCTAAAAAGAGGTCAGGGCTACCAATTGGAATAGAAAAGTTCACAACTAGAAATGGGGTCAGTGCCTGATGGTGAGCTCAGCTCTAAGGTGGAGGACACCATTGATGAAGTAAAGACTATCCTCAGCCATGAACGAGGTCCATGGAATTGCAAACAAGTTTCTATAGCCAACGGCCTTTCCCCCTGTGAACATGTAGTTGCCTTTGTACTTGCTAACGAATTCTTCTGTTGGCCTAGACCTTGCAGCAAACTCATAGTCAACAGCAAAGCTCACTGAGCCCTTCTCCTGCATTCCCAAAAACAGCCCAAAGCAATGGAAAGAGCTTTGCTGATCCATGTTGCAATGTGCTGATAGGAAAAAACCTTGTCCACCCAAATGGAATGCCTGAGAATAAACCCGGCCAGATGGGAACAGATTGGCGCATTCCTCACGCTTCAGATCCAAGTACACCACACACTGCTGCCGGGGAAGTTCAAATTCAACCACCTTCACTGGGCGATACTTATATGCCCTCTCCACAAATCGACGGTTTGAAGAAGCAGAGTCTTCTGCTGCCAGTGCCCGTTGGCGGTGTGGAGCCTCAGCCTTGAAAAATAGGCCCTCCAGTACAAGCTTGGATGCAACATCATGGTCAAAGTCAGAACAGGTTAATACCTTCTTAAGCTTTCGGCAGGTCATGTAAGGGAAGCGAATTAAACGGGCAAGGTGGGCACCCAAGACTTCTCGCCTTTCTTCCAGTTTAGGGTACTGCTGTCGAGACCACTTCAACACAAAATCATATACAGCATCTTCTGATGCAACCTGAAGATCATCGCTAGATAGTATTGCCTCTACTCCAGCTAGGGGCAAGCCCATAACCTCTTCCTGGAACCTGGTTATGTACAAGATTTAGTAGCATTCATGAAAAAATATGATAATAAGATGAAAACAATGAAAAATGGCATTAAAAAAAACAGGTTTTTCACAAAAGAATGGACATTTAGAATAAATAATTCCACAAAAAGATAAGTATTTTTCAAAAGACGTTTTGTCATGGGATTCTATAAAAGAAAAGCCTCTAAATTACGTATAACCCATTAATAAATTGTTTGGACACTTCTCTGAAATGGGAAATATCAAGTCCAATATAAAAAATGCAGAATATACAACTGAGCTTCAGGAGAGACATGCATAACAGGTTATTCAAAATCAGGACCTAAATAAATCATAAGTTGATTAACCCAAAGTAGACCAGATGTATTATCTAAAAGGTACCAATTATTAGATGCAATACAGACACATTTGAGTCACTTTCAAAAACATAACTTTTATTCCCTGCCTCTTTCCAGTTTCCAACGACAAATGGAAAGAAATTAAAACAAAATACAATAAAGCAGCTACAACTGAAATCAGTTCTAATACCAGCAGCTAACAGGAAAAGCAAAATGAAGAGGAAGCACTAAATGCCACTTGATACAAGTAAAACACCAGAACTAGACAAGGGTTTGTTTGTAATCATTGAGTATCAGATAATGTGACTGAAATTAAAATAAAAAGCTGAAACACTTACTTGGTTATATCCTTGTATCGACCAGCCAGATACTGCTTTGCAGCATCAGTCAATGGTTGGACTGCATCAGCCATTAAAACACTAGAAGGAAGCTCCAGATAAAGCAAAGCAGAGTCTGGTGTCATAGGCATGTTCCGCAATAACCGGCTACAGAATCTCATGCACGAAGCAACTTCAAATTTGTCAGCAGCCATCAACACGTCCAGCAAAGCAGGTGCTGTAGTAGTGGCCAAGGTATTACTGTACATAAAGTTCAGCAGCTCCATGAGAGCAGCTTCTTCTGCAACATACAAAAGTAAACCATTTCTAAGGTAACCATTTGATGGAAAAGAAGCAAAATTGTGCAAAGAATCTAAAAAGTACATTCCTATACTCATACCTGAGGCATTAATTCTGAGGGAGACATGTCTCTGCTCTGACTCCCTCATCCCATTTGAGAAAAGCTGCATAAAGTAAATAAATACTACTAAGCAAATATATTTTTTGTAAAAATTTCAAATGTACCCTATAAAGAAGAAAGATCTTCATCTACCTTGTAGAAGAAGGGACTTTTAGCAGCCAAGATAGGAGAACTTATGTGCAGCGTTTTAACTCTAACAACGGCACCTGCATGGCAGTCCATGCCCCAGTCTGAATCATGACTATTTGTAGCTTCATCACCTGCATTAACCACGCCAGACTCAAGAGTATTCATAGAGCGAAAATGATAACTTCATATTAAAACAGAAAGGAACCAAAAGATATCCAATCCGTGCCTTGTTTAAAAGCAAGGGGAGAATGTCATGTTTTCTGATAACAAATAAACTTCTTTAAAAAATCACACTCATGTTAAAATCATATTATCCATTTACAGTTAAATTAGAGCATTTTCATAGCAAAAAATGTAGAGTCCTAAAAAGACTACATAATTGGGAAACTAAGGGCATGTTTCATTCCCTTCTCATTTTTCGGATTTAAAAACAATTTTCTAAAACAATTTCACACCTATTCAGCAATCCATTTCTCATCCAACATTTTTGAAAATGATTTCCAAAATAATTACTTTAAAAAACCAATAAACAAAAACAGCTAGAAGATATTTTCTCATCTTCTGTTTTGATCTTGTTTGAGTTCTACCTCAATTCCACACTCTACTCTCGCCTTACACCACCCTCCATCAACAGTCCGGACAACATTATTTAATTACGTTTTGAAAACAAAGAACAGTTATTGAAAATACTAATCAAACACCCTATATGTCTAAGACTTTTAAGGTATTCAATTCAAATACCAGAATGAGGTTCTTCAACCATTGCAACAGCCTCCTCATCTTGGTTTTCACGCTCATCCACATCAGGTTGATTCCCGTTCAAAACTTGCTCGTCTGGCATCGCAGCAGGATCCGTGCCTGAACCCAAAACAGAATACATATCTATATCAGCCATACAATGAGAAAACACACGCTTCTACGTAATCAATATCTAGCATTCCCTTTTAAGAAAAAAAAAAAAATCTATCAAGTCTATACAAAATAACACACTCAATCTGTATTTCCAATTTCAAAACACTTCAATGGTCCCTTTTTCCAATTTTGTAAAAATCACATTGTACATGGAAACCAGAACCATTTCTACTTCTACCAGTGAATAATTCTAGAAACCCTAGAAATTATTTTTCCCATAAAAACAACAGAAACAGGTAGAGAGAGGGAGTGAGAGAGAGAGAGGGAGAGGGAGAGGACCTGTATCCTTTCTGATATCCTCACGGCGACGCTTGCGGTGGCGCGCCCAATCGGCAATGGTGGCGCAGCCATCCGAATCCGGTCCGGCGTCGGCAGGGTCAGCCATGATCTCGATCCGGAGAACCCGGTCGGAGAAATTGCTGTCGTTGAAGGCGAAGGCGAAATCGGCGTCGGAAGTGGAACCAGCGCGAGACCAGTCGGATTCCATGGTCACAACCGGGTCAAATAGATCCGTATTCGAATCTTTCATGCGACTAACGAAGAATGGAACCTATGATAAGGTCCAAAAACGAGAAACGGATAAAAGGTTATGGTTTAGAAGGGTTTAGACAGAGCTCAGTGTTATGTTTGACAGAGAAAGAACTGAGAATAATGAGAAGGAGCAAAAACTGCATACATTTCTGAACTCATAACCAAACTAAAATTGTTTTCTTTTTCTTCTCTCTCTCAGATTTCATTCTAATTATCTAGACAAAGCAAAGTGGCCTTTTACTTCTTATCAGGCTGTCAAAAAATTTGAATTAACTTAAAGAAATAATTAAACTGGATTATTAGCTTTAAAAAAACTAAAGTATTTTGTAAGAAAAATAAAATAAAACTAAATTTATTGTATTTTTTAATTTATCGATTTTTTTAAGTTGGCAATAATATTACTAAAACTAATAGTAAATTTTGTTTAAATTTAATTAGGTTTCAATTTTTTTAATAAATTTAATTATTTTTTAAATTTTTATATTTTTTAATTGAGTTTCTCTCCTTTAATTTTTTTTATTAATTATGTCACTTGATTGTTATTTTTCTCATCATTTTAAGTGTTAAAAAAAATATAAAATTTGATGGATGATATAAAATTATATGAAAATTACTGATAATTGATTTTTATTATTATAATTGAAAACATGATTTTCAAATAAATAGAAAATTTACAATTTTACTTTAATTCTAAAATTTCACTCACATTTTTTAATTCTTTTTCAATTTTCTAAAACTGGTATGTTTAATATGTTTTCTATGAATTCATTATGTCTATGCATTTAATTAAACATGATCAAATCTTTATTGCATTCATGCATTTTATTTTTCAAATTAAGAAAATCTTGAATATATTTTAGGTGATTTCATTATTTTTAAGAATTTAATTATACGTGACCAAATATTTAACATATCATTCATGAATTTACTTCTCAACTTTCTTAAAATAATTGTAAATTTAATATGTGTTTATGAACTCATTTTGTTTATGCGTTTAATTAAACAGATTTAATCTTTATTGCATTCATTCATTAATTTATTGTTAAAAAATTTCTATGAATTCATTAGGTTTATGCATTCAATTATACATGGTAAAATATTTATTACCTTATTAATGAATTTATTTTCTAAATTAGAAAAATTATATTGTGCTCACAAATACACATATTTTTATTAATAAAAAAATAAAATTTAATAATGATAAGGATAAATTCACTATATTTAAAAAATTAAACTAAATTATTATATTTATTGAATAATCATATTATTAAGTTGTTCGATATCTTATATTTTAAAATACTATGCACCAATGTTAATTACTTAATGTTTAAGTGATTATTTCGTTGTTTGAGTATCATTTATTATAAGAGTGATAAATTTATTTTAGTCTATGAAGTCATCTCTTGATTTATAGATACTATCACTTGAAGAATAATAAACAATGTATGTAATCATACTAATTAGGTGTTGCTTAAGCAATAGTCCATCAATTGAGCAATATAAACTCATAAAACATTATTCTCACATAAACACATATAACATACATTAAAATTAATTTAACATAATTTTTTCTTCTTACAATTATTCCTCATAATTCACCAACAACTACCATACTAGCCACCTTCATGTAATTACCTCCAAAATACAATTAAACTTCCAGCAAGAAAACATACCTATAGATTTTCATATTTCCAAAAAATAAAATTATACATCAACATTAGAATTCACATATGTAGTTTAATCCCAAATTGAAATTGATAATAAAATTAATACTCTTTGTTGGTAGTAGCATGCTTACTATTAAATTTTTTTCAATAGTCTTTTGATAATTCAAAATACCAATCTCTACATTGACAACATCTCCCTTAACCATAACTCTTACAAAAGAAGAAAAGGGTAATAAATTATTTAGTAGAGATTGAATAACTAGTATTCTAAGACTTTATTTTTCTCGTTTTATTTTCTCGCCCATATGCACACTTTATTTTCATTCTCTTTAAGATTTTACTCTCCCTTCTCTTTATTTTTTTAATATTTTCGAACCTCATTTTTTTAATCCTTATCATGCTTTACAATAGCTAAATGATTCAAAAATCGTCTAAGCCAAGCAATTTTCCACAAAGCTTCCAGGTGTTGGGCGTCCTTCTTACTTAAGTTGAGAGCTTTTTAAGACTAGAAAGTTTTAAGTAAGGAAGTTATCTTAGATTATCTTAAGTGTAAAATTTTTAACTAGGATCCTTTTGTGTGAAAGTTTTAGTAAGAGAATCGTTGTTGCATGTTGAGTTAGAAACTCTTTTTTGCATGTAAGTTGAAGCTCCTTTAGTTAAGATAGGAAAAACTTTCGATACATGTACATTTAAAATCATGGAGTTGCATGTAAAATTTGAAGCCCCTATTTCAGATGAGGGTGGAAGGTTCTTCCGTTATACATAAAAATAGAAATTTATCGATGACATGTATAGATGATGTTCTTTAAGTACATATTTAACCTGGAGTGTGACACTGCATGTTTGACTAGGATTTTTGTCACTTGTCTAAAATGAAGTTTTCATTTTTTTTTTTAAGTTTTAAAGTAGGATAAATTCATTTTTGTATTTTAGTTGGAAAAATATTATGTATCAAATACAAGTACATTCATATATAAACTCTAGAGTTGTGTCTAAATATTCAAGAGTAAATACTAGAACTACATCATCAAACTTAGCATTATATTTATTTTGTAAATATATATATATATATATATATATATTTTGTTTAATTTAGCATAATATTAACAATTGATATGGTTTGATAAATTAATTAATATATGAAAAGGTGCAGAATCATTCACTATTGATCATAATCAAATTTTTAATTAATTAATAATTAATGAATGTACGTGTTGTGTGCGTGGCAGAGAAGAATGTGTCAATGGAGGAGGCCAGTCATCTTTGGACTACAATTCAATTAAAAAAAAATAAGCAAATTCTAATAGCAACTTCATTATTTTTATTAAAAATCATGATGATAAGGATTAGGACTTAGATAACATGGTTAAAAAATGTATTTTTTTATATAATGGTATAAATGTTTCAATTTTTAGAAAATAAAAAGCATTTTTAATAAAATAATTTCAAACATATTCAAATAATAGAAACAGTTTTGCTTCGTCTAAAAAAGGGCAGATGAAATAAAAACTTAAAAGTTATTTTTTTCTATAAATAAATACATATAAGTTTTTATTTATATACATTTATTTAAAAATAAAACACTTTTAATACAAACAAATATCTTGTGTTTATTGTTTTCGTTTCCTAAACTTATTTTAACCATTATCTTAAATATTCTATTAAAAATATTTAACAAAATACTGAATGAGTTTTTTATTTTCCCTTCATAATTAAGAAGATAACTAGAGTCTATTAATATTTGAACTCATTTAGTCTTTAATTATATTTCGGAATTCAGACTCAATCCTATAAAATCGAAAATCAACGCAAACCAATGTTTGGACTTCATTGGAGAAAAACAACAGGGCAGGAAAAAAAAAAGAACTACATAAAATATATATTTCATATGCAATGATTTTAAATCTGATTATTCTCTACTAAATTTTGTGTGATGTGCCTCCAAGTTACACTACTTTAATATTTTAAAATATATTAAAAGTTTTCTAATATATCAAAATCAGTGTATTTTAAAATATTATGAAATGATAATTAATATACAAAAAAAACTCAATAGAAAATCTAGATTCAGTGATAAACTTCCATTTACTTAGTTTTACTTAATGCAATTATATTTCTATAGATTTTCAAAAACCTTTGTTTAAACAGCATTTTTTGGTAGATATATAGTCTTCTATCATTATTATCAACCAACATCTTATGATTAATTTAGCTTCTATATAAGTGATTTTTTTCAACAACTCCTATGTTTAATATTACAAGTAGATTCCTCATTGATAATAAATTTGATAATAAATGGAGCACAGGAAGTGGAGTGAGTTGTTTTTATCTATCTATATAACAACAAAGAAAAAAAAATCACTTCAAGTAGCCCTAATAGCATTTTTACTTGTGATTTTAATACAATAGGGAATGTCTTTCACATAAATGTTTTACTAGTTCCACCACAATCATAAAAGGAAAATTCTACTTTTCTAGAAAAATTTGATTTCATAGTTTTAGACACTTAATTTTTATCACCCAATTTAAAAATGGAGTGTGCAAGTTAATTAATTATTTTTATCATAATTCAACTCTTTCTAAAAATAGTCACACAAATGATTAGATTTGTTATTATTTATTTGATAAATACTATAATAATGAAAATAAATTTGTTACCTTTTTATTATAAACTCTAATAAGAACATGAATATGGGTTAGATTAATTCAAACACTTTCCAATGGGTTTAAACTTTATTAACATTACACGAGTTCAACTTGGAAATTATAAGTTCGAGGATTTTAGTATTTAATAACATCGTACAAATTATTAAAATTTATAGCATAAAATAAATTTTATTGATATCGAATTAGTCTTTTACATCTTTTTTTTTTTCTATACTTCAATTCATGGACTTGAATAATTCAATTCTTAATAGATTCTGCCTTCTTAACCTATATGTTAAATTGGATCAGTTTTCACTTATTTTTTAACTTAAAAGTTTTCAAAATTTTGATGAGATTGCTTCAAATAAATGGAACTTTCAACAATTTGAGATAGGGAGTTAATATATAATTTTTCTTAATTTCAAATATTTTTATCCCGGTTAAAGACTAATATGAAATGAGGCGGCTGATATGATGCATGGAGAATTTGATAAGCAACAAATAATAATATTTTAAGCAAAAGTCACTTTAGTATGATCAATTATTTGTACTTTCCAAAATATATATCATCACCAAATTGATTAAAGACACAGGAAAATAAATTAGATATTCATCCACTAGATAGATATTATATTTCATAAAATGTTTGTGAGATGATTGGTGAAGTAGGTACCAAATGAACTTAATTTATAATATTTGAGATTTAATAATATTTTTGGGATTTTCGGTTTAAAGTTTTAGAAATAAGTAAAAATTGTGAGTACCAAACTTAAGCTTAAGTATTTGATGATAAACTATTATTTATATAATATTAATTATCACAATTAAAAAAATATACCTAAATTTATAATAATAAGTGAGTAGAGTAGTTTAACCTTTCAGATCAACACTTTTTATATAATTTTTTTAATAATCTTTTTGTCTTTTATTGATAACCTGATGTTAAAATAGAAAAAAATATATAACCTCACATGAAAACTTAACCTATTTATGGAAGTATCTTTGTTTTTAATAAAAATATAATTACTGTTTAATCATCATATATTAAAAGTCACAATAACCTTCGAATACATAATTGATAAAATATTTTAATATTATTTTATTTTAATTTAGCATAAGACTAACATAATATAACAGATGTTTAATATATTTAATATATAATTATTTATACATAAGATTATTGTTGGATTAACTATCCAACAATATCTTACTTGTATTATATACGTAGCTTTATGATTATATATTTTGTCAAATATATCTTTCGTCAATTTAGTTTTACAATCATATGAATATACAAAATGATCTTTACTTTATTTATCGTAGTTAAAATCCACCAATAAAAATATAGATGTATATAATAAAATTTTTATATAATGTTTAACATGTCTTATTTCACTAGTCCTTTTTAATCTCGAGTGAGATCAATCAATAAAAAAAAAATCATAATTTAATATATCAAGACTTTATTCATCTTTATAAAAATATACTTTAACCATATATATCCATCATGAAAACATCCAAAATTATAAATTTTCACTAGGACCGAACAACATTATTGATAACACTTAAAAACTTGAAAAACATATATAATCTTTAATTTATCATGTTAATCATCAAAACTAAAAGCAAACTATACATAAATTCATAATGATAAGAGAGTGGACTAGTTTGACCTTCCATATCAACACATTATCTCCTAAGAGACCTTCAATAATTTCTCAACCCTCTTATTTATGATAAGTATGCCAGAATAGAAAATAATGTAATGTGATTGGGAGATGTAACTTATTTTGGTATTTCTATTATTTGATAACTTTTAACGCATAAGAACAAGATGCTAATATATGTATATATGTGTGTGTATATATATATAATTATTCATATAATGTTAAGGATGAAAAAATAGCAAGATAACAAATATGAAGAAAGACAAACTTATTTGCTATTTCAAAGTTTTTTTTTTTTTGTTAAATGTTATTTTAATCTTTTTATATGAAATTCTTTATGATTTATTGATATTAAATTTTTCTAGTACTTTTCCATCAAAATTTATAGTAAGAAATTCTTAAGAATTTAAGTAAGCTTTTTTTTCATATTTTTAAGTGAAAATATCTTTTAATTATAGGTATATAATAATAACTTTTACTTATAAAGCCATCTATTATATTAAGATAATTTTTCTGTAAAGAAGACTTTATATATTGTTTCAATCTTTGTTTTACGTTATTATATTTATAGATTAATATATTATATAAAGTGAAATATTATAAATTTATATGAGAATTTTTTACAAAGTATTTGATTAATAAATAAATTTTAATTTACACAAAATAAATTTCATTTTTCAAAATTTTTTTATAAAGAAATTGGTTCGATCATGCAATAATAATTTCTTATAAATAAATTTTTAAAAAGTAAATTAATCACATCTACATGCAAGAATTACATTCACTGTTGATTTGTATGAAACTCCGATAACAGACACAATATATTTGAATGACAATTGAATTTCTTTACAAAATAATTTTGCACTTCAAACTTGCTAAAAGGCTTTAACATTTACTAAAGACAACTAACACACATTTAAGATCTTTGAATGACAATTGTACTTCTTAAGAGGAAAAATTTAGAAGTTAAAGTTTGTACAAGGCTTGAAAACTTATTAAACACTAATAACACCAAAAATCTTTGAATAAGAATTGAATTTTTTTTTTTTTACATAATACTTCTGTTCTTAATTTTATTAAAGACTTTAAATTCATTAAAATTGTTAATACACACTTATAATCTTTGAATCACAATTGAATTTCTTAACAGAAAGAATTTTGAAGATAAAATTTATTAAAAACTTTAAAAATATTAAAAACTAATAAGACTCTAAATATTAACGAAATATATGGGTTTTGTTAATTTTTATGAGATTATTATTAAAAATTTAAATATATAATATTATAATTTATTCAAATAACTTATTTAGTATTTTTAAATAAATTATATTTTATATTTATTAACATTTAAAAGATATATAAATAAAAAATAATGAACTAAACTCTATAATAACGAAATATATGGGTTTAGTTTTATAACATATAAGTATAGGTATGTTGTGCTTTCGATTTGGTGCCATTAATACAAGACAACAAAAAGCATGATTAAAAAATTGTTTTTTTTGTTTTTTAATGTAAAATAATAAATTAGAATATATTTTCAATTAAAAATTATAAAACTTAAATTGTCGACTTAGTTTAAAATTACTTGATTATACAATATAATAAATTTAATTAAATTTATATAAAATTGATAATAAATCAATTTTACTTTTTAGCAATATTTTGTATTATTAAATTATGAAGTATAATAAGTAGATAATATAAATTATAAAAATATTTATAAAAACATATTATGAATTATAATTAAACATGGAAATATTTCAAATTAAGTCAAAAAAAGTATTTTAGGAAGCAATGAAGTATTGTTTGATGGAAAATTGTTTAATTTAGCAAGATTTTCAAATAAATTAGAGCGTTCTTGTGAAACTTATTTTGCTTAAATTGTATATTTACTCAAAATTGTATGACTATTTTCGTGTCTTGAATTAACTTTAAAAGAATTATTATAATTTGATTTCATTAACTTAAAACTTAAATTAATTTTTGTAACCATGATTGTTTGAATTATGCTGATAGTTGATATATGTATTTATAAGTCTCTTTTCTAAAAAACCTATCAACAATAAATGTATGGAAATTATAAATTTTTATGAAAGATTATTTTTTAAAATTTTAACTCAATCCATTCTAACTTACTTAAAAATAGATTGAGTCTAACACAAAAAAATATAGAAGTTCAACCCAACTCAATCCAAAGATTTTTTTTTTTAATTGAATTAGGTAATGTTTTTGGCTAAATTATATCGAATCCAAACCACTTGCCTCCTCAAATACGTATAGCTTTTTCTTGTAATTAAAAAATAATAATTTACTAATTAAATATAACATAAATTTGATAGGTTTTTACTCTCTGAAATTAGATTCAATTTGGATTTCGACAATAATAAATAAAATTACTAAAACTAAATCTTCCAATTTCAAATACTCAACTTCAATTCTAATTTATCTTTTGACTATTGGATAACAAGTAGATTGATTTCAAGAAAGAAGCTACAACATTTTTTCTTTTACTTTACTACGTTAATTTAATCGGTATTAATATTTAAAGAGAAAAAACATTTATTACAAGACTTATATAAACTAGACTTATTAATACATTCTTAGTTGTCTTCCATATATACAAATCTTCTCACTACTTCATTAAATATTTTTGAAAGAAAATTATGAATTGTCAAAAAATATTAAATATGGTAATTTTATTAGATGAAAAAAAATATTAAATGCAAATGTCTTTATTATTTTTTTCTTCAGACCAATTAAGATGCATGATTTTTTTTAAACTTGTTTTAATGAAAATTTGACTTTAATAACCTAAATATTAAATGTCATTGAAATTTCTTGCTCAGAATCTTAAAAGTCGAAAAGTGCTTTAAATATTACATTTATAACATTTAATTTAAATCATATATGAAGATGCATGAACAAATTCAATTTTATTTTTCATGCCTATATAATCCAAGGCATACTAGTGTTAAAACGATTCATATTACAAGTTAAATACTTTCCATCATGTCAAACTGGTATTAGAAAATGTGTTAGGTGTTCAATGGATCAAATTTGAGCTATCTTTGCCATGAAAATTGAAAGGAGGTGATTGTAGACCATGATTGAAAACTCATATATACCTCATGTGAGTGAGCACAAATATCATTATGCACTCTCTAGGGTGTGCATGAGCTTTGAAACATGGCTATTTTGATCTTTTTATTTTGTGGTGAAGATAGCTCCAATCACATTTAGTTAGGGTTTTGTCCACCTTTTCCATTCAGTTTTTTTAACAGTACATTATATATATATCACTTTAGTTGGATGATTACACATTTCAATTTAATGATTTTCTCTTCCAGCAATTTTAATATTTTCATCATAGTTTTCACTTCAATTTACAGTATGTTTATCATGTCTGGTATTCACATTCTAGCTTTATATCTTTAGATTTAATTAGGTTTAATGTAAATCTTGATTGACCTTTTTACTTTAAACCATTTTGGTTTTCTCTTTGTTTAGGACACAATTTGGATCTGTTTAGGACACAATTTGGATCTGATATTGGGATTGAGGTGATCTTGGAGTTTGTGAGAAGCTTAAAGAAAACTCACTTGTCATTCACAAAGTTGGGATAAATTTAACATGGTTCCTGGATAAATTTGGGCTTGCATTTAAAAATATTGTTATGTTGTAATGATTTTAACATATCTTGACTTGCAGATGTCAAAAAATTAAATTGGACTCTTAAGCGATATGAGACTATTATTACAAGAAAAAAAGTTATTTAAAAATTAATTTTTAACTACCAAATGAAATAATTGCTAATTGTGACCAAAATAATGACCAAATTAGATTTTGGTTGCTAAATAATGACAAAATAGAAGCAACGATTGAATTTAGTAACCAATTAAGTCAAGATAATTGGTATCTAACATTAGCTACCAATGTTTTGGTGACTTATACCAATAGATTATAAATTATTCTCTAATTAGATACCAATTTAAAATATACTGGTATAAGTCACCAAAACCTTGTTAACTAATGTTAGATACCAATTATCTTAACTTAATTGGTCATTAAATTCAAACATTACTTTTATTTTGTCATTATTTTTATTTTGTCATTATTTAACAACCGAAATCTAATTTTGTGATTATTTTAGTCACAATTAGCAACCATTTCATTCGTAACTAAAATTTGGTTTCGAAATAACTTTTTTCTTGGGGTGTATTGGGTGTACCCAAATAAATTTCTCCTTCAAGGGTTAAGGAAATAAGGTTTCCACAAATGATGTTAATTTTTTGACTTCAAATCTTTTGAAATGATATCATTAGAATCAATCACTGCATTCGAGATATTATTCGTTTCTGGTGCTCAAAACTCCTTTACCGTTTTATTCTTAAGAAGACATCGATGCATTAAAAAAATAAAAAATAAACTGACTTTAATATCGACTCTTAAATGATATAGGATTATTAGATATTAAAATATAATGTATCAAAATATTAAAATATTGTAGTTTAAAGTGATCAACTTTTAACTCTTCTGATATATTAGAGAAGTATTTGTAAATTTAGTGTTTTAGCAAAGTGTTGTGAAGTTTTATCAGACTATTGTATAACAATATGTAATCAACCACAAAAATATTGTGGCTGCTACAAATTTGTATATGTCAAACACTTACAGACTTATCAGATGATGGATGCTGTATGACGTTTTCTTTATTATGATAATTTAACATATTTTAATGTCATTTAATAAGTTAAAAACGTTTCGACGTGCTAATATCTTCTATATTTATTTATGCACTCAAATTTCAATCTAAAGTTGATTAACTTCATGCTAGTGTCCCATTAAACAATATGACGATGCACTCAGAATTTTAAATTGGAGTGAACAATTTCAAAGCTGCATGACTATTCTTTCTGCAATGAGAAGTAAACACGGCAGACACCAATTAGAAGAGATAAAATTTAAAAAAATGTAATTGGAGTGTGAATTACTCAAAACTTGAACTCTAATTTTGGGTATTGATTATCGGATAAACATGAATTGATTTGAAAAAAAAAAAAGTTACAATTCTTATGTTACTGACCTTAATTTTATTGTCTGAACGTTTAGGTGGTGCGGTTAATTGGAATTTAAAAATATTTTATGAGATTTTTTTTTATATAAAAAAGACTCATTTAGTATTAATAAAAATTTACGCATTAATGGTTTAATTTAGACTCTTAAGATTTTTTCAGAGGGTAATAAAATTTGGTGATATTCAAATGAGATTTTAAAACACTAGAAAAGGCATTTAGTATTTCAAGTTATATAATTATTTTGCTTATTAGGTTTTAGTAGATTTTGTTTCTTTTTATTTGTATATACAGTTAATATATATTGTAACACATCCAAATATATATAAATTATTACGTAGTGAATTTAATAACAAAAAGTTTATATTAACTATATGGTATTTCAAAATACTAATTATTCAAATTAACACATCAAAGTATACGTTTAGGTCTTTTAAGGCATCCAATATCTACATTGTACATAGTAAAATCATCGTAATATATAATAAGAAACTTAAGGGTAAATTAATAAAAATAAAATTTTAACTAGAACGAATAATTAAAATGTATAAGTCATGTATAAACGTTTACATACCATTTTATATATCAGCTACTCAATTTCAATTTCATTTCAATACCAATATCAACAAATCATATAGATTTTATTATAGACTAATATTTAATTCAATATTCAAGACTTGGACGATTATCATCGAATCTAAGTGAAAGGATCTTATGGTAAGTTTAAATATTCAATACGAGTGTCTACTAACGGTTCAAATAGTTTTTCACAAACTAATTTATAAGCTTGATGATCTATGTTAAAACATAGGTGTTAATACTTAATATACAATCAAATCACAACTCATACATCATCCCAAATATATAGTCTCATCATTCTATTATCACATCATATTAATACGAAGTTTCAAATTCCACAACTTCTAAGAATCTTTTCAACATCAATACAAATAATCTTTTGGACAAGTTCATATAACAATAATAAAATAATTTTTTCAAATAACATTTCTGAAAAAAAAAATTAAATTTTAGAATCACATCCCCTTTACATATAGATATTCTAATTTATGATAGTAAAATTAAAACTATTTTTTCTTAAAAATTCAATCTCAAGATAATTTCAAAATAAACCAATAATATAAGTTTAAAATCTAAATATTCAAAATAAATTATAATCAAGATTCGGTATATAATAAAATAAATTGACATCATCACATTTATCAACCGTTTCCTCAAAAATTGACGAGCATAAGTTAAGAAAACACGTAAATAAAAAATCTCCAAATGAAATTAAAGAAAAGAAAGTTCGTGAGTGAGAAATTTGGAGGTGCTGGGTTGCCAATATTCACGTTTCCCATCTCAAAGAGTAGTATAATTCTCTCTTTCAATTCCAACTATTTTTAAAGTTGACGCAGTTGTTTTTTTATATTGTTCGGGCTATTGATTTGCGTAATAAAATTTTAGATTATTATTATGTATGATATTTAATTATTATTATGTATGATATTTAATAAATGAAAATATAATTTATTCTTTTATTTTGATGGTTTTTTTAACTTACTAGAGTTTTAATCATGCAACTGTGGCCTTTTTTAACAAAATGATTACCTGTTTGTGGTTGAAAATGTATTTATTGGAAATTCTATCTAAAACTATAAACAATAAAGAAATAATAACATTGTGAAATTTATTTTTTCATGAATATTCTTACATATACTCTATTATTAATGATTGATATGATGTTTACATATACTCTATTATTTTAATAACGATTTATAATTAAATAATATAAAAATTGTACATTCGACTTTTACTTTTTTTATTTCACCTCATTTTTATTTTTTTAATCTTTAATTCATGTGTACAATGAAAATTACTTTTTTTTGCCATAAAAGTTATTCATAATTAATACTTATTCAAATATAATTTAATATTATGATGTAAATATGTCAGCTTATCATACTTACGAACTTTTATAACAACATAAACCTTGATCTTTTTAGTTATTTTTTTAAGAAAAAAAAATCTAAACGCATTTTAAAAACTTTTGGCAAGTAGATTAGGTTTATGTTTTAGAGAAAACTAATAAGGCTTTAAAAATCTAATCATATCTCACACAGATGGACATTTGTTTAAAAATTACATTAATGCAGTTTCTTCTGATAATTAAAATATACTTTTTATATTGGTTTCAATAAATACATATATAGGTAAGATTAAGATAGAATGTTTGTTTGGACGTCTCTTAGTGCTTCTCTTATAAGGAGGTTATTAGTAATTTTGTAGATTTTATTAAAAGTAATTAGAAATTTATATTTTGTCTAAATTTTTATCATTAATTTGGTTTAGTATATATTTAATGGTAGAATTTTAATATTATATAGATTTATTATAGATTCGGTGTTTCAAAAATTTAGGAGGAAAAATTTCAAACGACCATCAGTTTTGATAAAATTGCTTAAAATAACTTAACGAAACTTGTGGCCAATGCCTGTAGGGGATTCAAAATCCAAAATTTTTTCATTTATTATTTTTTTATAAGTATTTTTCACATTTTGTTTTTCTGTTTCACTTTTCTATACTTGTTAAAAAATTATGGAAATTGTTGTAGTGATTAAAGATTTATCAAATAATTCTGAAAAAAATATGATTTTATTTTCAAAAAATAGAGATATTACATAGGTTGTGAGCTTCCAACTGACGTAATATTATCTCCTCTTGAACGTTCTTCATATTAGTATTTTACGTCGGTGATTTATTTATCAACCGATATAGTATATGCACATACTATGTCGGTTATAAAATTATTGTAAAAAGTTTAAGACTTTTTGCATCGCGCATCTACATCGATTCTGAAACTGATATAGAACATCTTCTAAAACCGATACAAAAAATATATTATTTCTACTAGAATACTTTTATAAGTTAATTTAACATAAAAATTTTTACTTTTATTTTTTAAAAAAAGTATAATTCACTCCATTAAATATAACTATAGGTGACCTATGGATCAAATCACTCTAAACAAAATATACAACTTTTCTTAACCATTTAAAAAGATTTAAAATTCACAACTTCTTGTAAATTGATTACCAATTCTTGCAAATTCGAAATATTTATTGCTAATTTTAATAATGAGACTAAGGAGGATTAAGTTCAACAAGATTTTATTCTTCATCTCATTTCTCTTTCTTCATAATATCAACACAAATTGTTAAAATATTAAATTTAACTTATTATTCAAATGCTTTTAAAGAAAAATAGTTCAGTCATTATATTAATTTTATAAAAATTATATTTACTTTTTAAATTTAAAAAAGTAACTATATACATAATACATTTTTTATACTTTTATTGAATATTGATTTATATAATAATACGTATCATAGTTTTATTAGATTTTATTTATATAATAATATATATCAGAATTTATAACTATTGTGACACATAAGTTTATATATTATTTATTTAAATAGTAATGCTAAACTAATAATTATTTTAGATATTTTCAAAATATTATATACCTTTTAAATACAGAGAGTAGTTATATAGAAAAAACATATTTTTATAATTTAGTTAAAAGTATATATTTGTATAATTCCCATAATTTGCAAATATATAAATTAAAAAAAAATTTTAGAAAATTATACAATCTCATTAAAAATAATTTATAATATATTATTTTATTATTTAATTTGTTATCGAATACTAAATATGATTATAACTTGGCATATTTTTATATTATCATATCTTTATTTTATTCTATCATATTTTATCCATCATACCAAGCTTAAAAGTTAAATAATATTAAATCCTTAGCATCCAGGAAATAAAGCAATAAACACATGGTGTCCACATCCACACTAAATAATTTTAGATCTTTATGCTTCAGTCTTAAGTATAAATATTATTGAATATATTTATCATTTTCTGTTAAATATTTTTATCAAAATTGAAGAGGATCATGAAATATCATGACACAAAAATATATTAACATTATGATAAAATTAGAAGCACAGGTAAAGAATGAATTTCTGATACAAGAATTTCTTTTTGAAGTTTGAATTGACTTATAGTTCAAAGATAACTGGCCTCCTCCATTGACCTCTTCATAAGCATTTTCTTCAGAATCATTCTTCTCTTCTCTGTCCCGTGTTCTGCACTATAGAAAAAAAAATTATTTAAAGAACTATCCAAAACGTGCAGAATAATTATAAAAAATTATGGCATAATTATTATTTTTTATTTTATTAACATTTTCTTAGTCTCCAACGTTTTTGTCCATATTTGCAGAATATATGAAGAATCATAAGTATGTCTCTGAATATATGAAAACCATTTATGCTTTTAACATTTGCTGACATGGAATAGGTACATCGTTTTATTGTCTTAACAAAAAAATTATTACTTGATATAATTTAATAATGATCCAGTTACCATATATTAATATTAACATATTTTTTTAGGTAGGAAATAATATGTGAAGAGACTATCTTAACAACGTATAATTGAATAAAATAAAAATGTAGAGAATTATGAAGAATTACATGTTGTAAATTTGCACATCCACCAATCTACAGTTAAAGTTTAAATAATATTATTCTCTTTTACAATTTAAATCTTATTAAATGCATGTATTTAAATAATTATTTTTAAGATAGGGACAACTTTTATAGTGATAATTAATAATTTTTTCTTAAAGGTTATTTTTTTATTTATTTTAATCGTCCTTCACTGCGAGATAGATATTTGTCATGTCTTCAAAAGGTACACGTATTCCTTAGCACGTGATTAAAAAGAAAAGAAACTGCAATAAAACCTGATTTTCTGCATAATTTTCCTTTTTTTTAATTCTTTTATGTATTTTACCTTGAAAAGCTTATCACTTCAACTCATGGTTGTACTGAAAAACATTAAATATTCATTATTAATAAATAATAAATAAATGCAAACGAATTTTTACAAAATATATAAGTAAATTTCAAGATACATGAAGTACTGTATGAAGAGTTTATAATCAAAAGAGGCTAAGAATATTAAATTAATTTAAATAGAAAAATACAAATTGACATTTATTTTAAACCATCAAATTAGCAATGTATTAATAACAGTGAAACAAAATTAAATATAATATACATATAATAAAAAATACTTAAAAGTCAATGATTCATTTTAATATTTCTTACTAAAATAACCGACTTTCTTAATAAATATAAAGATAATTAAGCAAATTTGATGTTTCTAATATAAATCAGGCAACTTTCTCAACAAAAATAACTTACTTACCATAATCTGATATCTAAAAACAAGGAAAATAAGAAATTTCACTATTTTTGAACAAAATCCAGGAACTAAAAAACATTATAAAAAATAAGTAAATAAAAATTAAGAGTGTATAAAAAAAAAACTAATTTACTTTGGCGATGAAGTTCAGACATATAAATCTTGGAATCATGGCTTTGAAATGTTATTATTGTTCGTTTTTTGTCTGTCACAGACTCTCTCTCAGCCCTTTACTTTTTCGTAATAAACCCTTCAAAAGAAAAACCGTTTTTCTCCATTTCTCTTCTTTCAACCTTATCTTAGGTTCTGCGTTGGACGCATGAAGGATTCGAATTCGGATCTATTTGACCCGGTTGTGGCCATGGAGTCCGACTGGTCCCGCGGCGGTTCCACTTCCGACGCCGATTTCGCTTTCGCTTTCAACGACAGTAACTTCTCTGATAGGGTTCTCCGGATCGAGATCATGCCTGACCCCGTCGACGCCCGACCCGATTCTGATGGCTGCACCACCATTGCCGACTGGGCGCGCCACCGCAAGCGCCGCCGCGAGGATATAAAAAAGGATAACGCTCCTCTCTCTCTCTCTCTCCCTCTCTGTCACTGCCTCTATCTATCTATCTGTTTCTGTTGTTTGTTTTGAAAAAATAATTTCTAGGGTTTCTATAATTGTTCACTGGTAGAAGTAGAAATGGTCTGATTTTGCACGTACAACGTTTTGTTTACAAAATTAGAAAAGAAGGACCATTGAAGGGTTAAAATTGGAAATACAATTTGGGTGTGTTTTTTTGTATGAATTTGAAAGTGTTTTTTGCCTAAAAAGAGTGTGTTAGATGGATATTGTTTGCGAAGAAGCGTGTGTTTTCGAATTGTATGCTTAATATATCTATGCTCTTTTGGAATCAGGTGTGGATATTGCTTCGGTGCCAGACGAGCAGATACTGAACGGGAATCAGCCTGATTTGGATGAGTGTGAAAACCAGGATGAGGATGCTGTTGCAATGGTTGAAGAACCCAATTCTGGTATTTGAATTGAATGCCTTAAAGATATTATGCTTGGAGCGTGTTTGATTGATATTTTCAAATTCTATTTAAGCATGTTCAGGCAGTAAGTGGAGGGTGGTGTAAGGCACAGCGCAGAGTGTGGAATTGAGGGAGAGCTTGAACAAGATGAGAACAGAAGAAAAATAAAATCTCCTAGCTGTTTTTGGTTTTTGACGTAGTTGTTTTGGGAATAGTTTTAAAACTTAAATGATTCTGAATGAGAAATTGATTGCTGAGTGGTTTAAAATTGTTTTAGAGAACGGTTTTTAAATCCAAAAACGAGAATGGAATCAAACATGCCCCAGTTGTATAGGTTTTTGAGAATTCTACATTTTTTCCCAATGAAATGCTCCAATTTAATTGAACAATATGATTGAAACATGAGTGCGATTTACTTAATAAAGAGAAATTTTCCAGAAAGTATGACATTCTCTCTTTGTGTGTAAAAGGAAGCAGACATGGATATCTTTTGGTTCCTATGAAGTTATCATTTCTGTTCTATGGATGCTTGAGTTTTGTGTGGTTAATGTAGGTGATGAAGCTACTAACAGTATTGATTCAGACTGGAGCATGGACTGCTCTGCAGGTGCAGTAGTAAGAGTTAAAACGCTGCATATAAGTTCTCCTATTCTGGCTGCAAAAAGTCCTTTCTTCTATAAGGTAGATGAATATCCTTGTCTTCTAGGATGCATTTTGAATATTTTTTCCAAAATTAAGTTTGCTTAGCAGTTTATTTACTTTATGCAGCTTTTCTCAAATGGGATGAGGGAGTCTGAGCAGAGACATGTCACACTTAGAATTAATGCCTCTGGTATAAACATAGGAATACGATTTTTAGATTCTTTGCACAATTGTTTTCTTTTCCTGAAGTCTTTGTTTACAATTACCATACTTGTTTTCATGTTGCAGAAGAAGCTGCTCTCATGGAGCTACTGAATTTTATGTACAGTAACACCTTGACTACTACTACAGCACCTGCTTTACTGGATGTGTTAATGGCTGCTGATAAATTTGAAGTTGCTTCATGCATGAGATGCTGTAGCCGGTTATTGCGGAATATGCCTATGACACCAGACTCTGCATTGCTTTATTTGGAGCTTCCTTCTAGTGTCTTAATGGCTGATGCCGTCCAACCATTGACTGATGCTGCAAAGCAGTATCTGGCTGGTCGGTTCAAGGATATAACCAAGTAAGTGTTTGCCTTTTGAATTTTAATTCCAGTTATATTATATGTGACACGCAAGCGTTAGAAATTAATACATATAATCGATGGAGTTTCTTTGCCTTGATCTGTCTTTTTTCTTGTATTGATCGGCCTTTAATACTCCTTATCATCCTGCCTCTCTTGTTTGTGCTGATATTAAATTTCTTATGTCAGTTGTGGCTATCCTTTGTATTTTGTTTGAATTTTTTCAATTGCTCATGTTGGAGACTGGGAAGAGTTGGAAACAAAAATTCATATTCATATAAGAGTCTCCTTTGGGTGTGTTCATTGCATCTAATAATTGGGCTTCTTGTGTATAATATAATAATACTTCTGGTGGGTGGCTACGACTTTTCGTTAATCAACTTCTAGTGTGTTTGATCCTGCATTTGAATGAGCTTTTATGCGTGTCTCTCCCAAAGCTCTCTGCAGTATTCTGCATCTTTCACAATGGCATTCCGGACATTTTATTAATAGGTTATAAATATTTTAGATAGGCTTTCCCTATTTCTCTATTATGGAATTCCATGACAGAGTCCATTCTTTAGAAAACACCTGTTTCTTTTGTTTCCATTTTTCACCGTTTCGGGCTTAATATAATATTTCTTTCTGAATCTTGTTTACGTCCAGGTTCCAGGAAGAGGTTTTGGCCTTGCCCCTAGCTGGAGTAGAGGCAATACTGTCTAGCGATGATCTCCAGGTTGCATCAGAAGATGCTGTATATGATTTTGTGTTGAAGTGGTCTCGACAGCAGTACCCTAAATTGGAAGAAAGGCGTGAAGTCTTGGGTTCCCGTCTAGCCCGTTTAATTCGCTTCCCTTACATGACCTGTAGAAAGCTTAAGAAGGTCTTGACCTGTACCGACTTCGACCATGATGTTGCTTCTAAGCTTGTATTGGAGGGCCTATTTTTCAAGGCTGAGGCTCCACACCGCCAGCGAGCACTGGCTGCAGAAGACTCCGCATCTTCTAATCGTCGTTTTGTGGAGAGGGCATACAAATATCGCCCAGTGAAGGTGGTAGAATTTGAACTTCCCCGGCAGCAGTGTGTGGTGTACTTGGATCTGAAGCGGGAGGAGTGCGCTAATCTATTCCCATCCGGCCGGGTTTATTCTCAGGCATTCCATTTGGGTGGTCAAGGTTTTTTCCTGTCAGCACATTGCAACATGGATCAACAAAGCTCTTTCCATTGCTTTGGGCTGTTTTTGGGAATGCAGGAGAAGGGCTCAGTGAGCTTTGCTGTTGACTATGAGTTTGCTGCAAGGTCTAGGCCAACAGAAGAATTTGTTAGCAAGTACAAAGGCAACTATGTGTTCACAGGAGGAAAGGCCGTTGGCTATAGAAACTTGTTTGCAATTCCATGGACCTCGTTCATGGCTGAGGATAGTCTTTACTTCATCAATGGTGTCCTCCACCTTAGAGCTGAGCTCACCATCAGACACTGACCATCATTTCAGTTGTAAACTTATATTTCAGTTTAGATCTCGAATTCTCATTTTCTGTTAACATGTAATCTTTTCAAAGCTAAATATACAGGAATGTCCTTTAAGTGGCCAGTGTTGCATGTGATTAAGTGAACTTGCCTTCCATTTCTGTGATTCGCTCAAAGTATGCTTCTAAGGGTTGGATTTGATATCACACATAGATAAGTCGTCTTTGCTACGGGCCCTGTCCGAAGAAATTTATCAAGAGTCTATTCTGTGTGATTTCTTTTTTCGTTTCTTGGTTTTAGAGATTTGCTCTGTAAAACAATTTTACGGCAATTAATTTCTCATATAGTATTCATCAAATTTTGAAAACTGTTTTTAAACCAAGTATGTCAAAAAGTAGAGTGCAGGGTTTAATCTTTTTTTCTGCTTTGATCTTGGTCACTTTCCCCTTAATTCCACACTACACATTGCATCACTCATCACTAACTGTTTCAGGGATCTTATGTAGTTGCATTTAGAAACATAAAACGATTTTTCACAATAGAAGTAGAACGCATTCTAAACTCTCAATTTCATTCCTAAGAAATTTAATTCCATAATGTCTTCAAATTTTCATGGAATTCCGGTGCATATTCCTAGAATTCGTTTATTTACTGGGCTAATTTCACTTTGTCAATAAATGCTAAAATTCCCTTGAAACGAACTCTAGAAATTATCTTATTTACTTCAAGAAAAAAGTAGTAAGAAAGAGATGGGTTTTCATTTAGTGAAAATGTATTTAATTTTTTTGACAATGCCATAATTTTCTTTCAAATTTTTTTAATATAACTAACTAAACACACTTTTTTAAAGTTATGTTGGTAAATAATACTTTCTTTTTATTTTTTAAAGTTTTGATTCAAATTATGAATTTTTTATATTATATTCTTATTTTTATTGAAAAAAAATTTGTTTTAATTAGTGATTTTTTTAATAAAGTCATTAATGAAAATAGATAGAAGGTTGTAAAAAATAGTTGCATCTTCTATGAAAAGAGGTAGTACATAAGTCAATATATAATTGCAAATCACAATAAAAATACAAGCAATTAAACAATTTGTAAGTGTATACTGATATTTCAAGTTATTTTGTTACTTGTTTAGGGTTTAGGCTATAACGTAGTGAGATGTAACTATTATTTATTTTATCATGTTTGACTTTTTTTTAACAAGTTTAAAACAATAATTTGCTATACATCAATACTAAAACCCATAAAATACTTATCTATTTCGAGTTAACTATCTTCAAACTCCAAAAATTACATAATCTAACCATAGCTCACTCTAACATGCAAATATTTTTATTTTCTATTAAAAATTCAGTTTGCCCAAAGCTGTTTCAATTTATTTTAGGAAAGTAAACGTCGTGTTTCATGCATGATTTTTAAAATATTTTTCAAGAAATAATAATATATAAAATGAAAATAGGTTGAAGGTTGTAAAAAATAGTTTTACGAAAAGAGGTAGTGAATTGCTTGAGATGCTAATATAAAACACCTAGTATAGACATACATCGAGATTGAATTATTGTTTAACAAATTTAAGACAATATTTTATACTATAACAATGCTTGAAAACTCATATAATATTCATTTATATCAAATTTAATACTCTCAAATCTCAAAATTACATTATTTATCTATAATTTACTCACTTTAACATACAAACATTCATCATATTCAGACAACCACTGTGGTTAGAATTATAAGATTCCACTCGCTATTTGTTTAAACAATCTTTCTACACGATACATATCATCTAATGGTTCATTTTGTAGCTCGAATCGCAGTTAAAAGTGAAGAAGGCAATACAGTGAAACAGAGAGGAGAGGAACAAGGAGACACAAAGTAGAAGTATAGTGGAAGAAGCATAATGGAGAAGAGAGTTGTGGAAAAGAGGCTCAGAAGAAGTTTAGTAGAAAAGAAGCAGAGTGAGTGGAGAGACACATTATTAACTTCTGCTTTAATTTTTTTTTTCATTTTTCTATCTGCAACATTATAAGTTATAATATAATATTTTAGATATATTATACATATGATATGTTTCATGTGAATATACTTTTATTTATCTTTTGCACTGACATACAACTTTAATATTTTGTTTAAAAACGTAGACATATTTTTACCTTCAGCCATGATGATAATGAGATATAGTTTATTCTATTATTTTGATATTTATTTTCTGTTAAAAATTAGTTATTGTATAAAGTTCAATTCATTTTATCTAATAAAAAATTATTATTGTTTAACTTAATATATATCCGTTATTATTGTTTTATTTTTTATTTTTGAATACAAAATTCGATGTTGTTTAATGATTTGTTTAAAACTGTAGTTACAGTTTAAATTAATGTATAATTATTTTTACATTCGTTTATTTTTATGATTTTTATATATAAAACTAGTTGATACTTGAGACTTATTTTTATTTTTTTTTTAAAAATAGTTTGAATAGTATAATTTTTATTATATTCTTTATTTTTCTATAAAAATTAGTTATTGTTTAAATAAAATACTTATTTTATGCTGATAAAAAAATTATGTTTATTTTACCTCAGGAGAAAACAACTCACCTTTGTTAGAATTCGTGGAGGCAATGAGTTAAATAAAGCAATAAAAAGAAACAAATATACACCAAAATATTCTAAGATTGTTTCCTTTCATATATTTGTAGTCAATGTTTGTTAGGTGATGTTGAAAAAATAAACATCAAACAAAGGAAAATGTCATTACCAGTACACCTAGATGACATTAAAGACATGTTTTTGAAGTTGTTAGAAGACATAGAAAAAATATCAAAGAAATAAGTTGTCAAGATTATTTTGAAGAAGTGGATATTAAAGATAGTAATAAAAATGGAATATCAAGTTATTTTCCAAGAAGAGAAAGTAAGGAGTTATAAAGCACAAAATCTTGAATAAAATGTTTAAGACAAAGTTAGTGATTTTAGACATTTGTAAATACATATACCATTTACCATTGGTAAGAAACTCCATTTTGATCAAAATACTAAACTTTATTGTTGATTATGACAAGGATTTAAAATCTCCTATTTATCACAAAGTTAGAGTATGTTATTTGAAAAAGATGGTTAAATATTAAAGATAGTTTGGAGAAATATAAGGCTAAATGAGAGAAATGAGGTTGTATTTTGATATATGATAATTGGAGAAATGTAATAGGAAGGTCTCTTACTAACTTTTGGTGAGTAATCTAAGTTGAATGATTTTCTTAAAATGTATTGATATGAGTAATGCGATCAAGGATGTCAAACGAATGTTTACACTATTAGATTCTACCGTATTAGAAATTAGAGAAGATAATGTTGTGCAAGTTGTGATAAAGAGTGTTTCTAATTTTAGGGCAATGAAAAAAATGTTAAAGGAGGAAAGACCAACATTATTTTTCTCGCTAGTGCAATGAGGTTTTAAGTTTCAATTATAGAGCTACTAGGTTGAAAAAATTGGAACATATTTGATTAAGTGTATATTACAAGAAGAAACCACTTAAAGTGACAAAGATTAAGTTCTTGTTTTTATTAAGTAAATCTTAAATTTGAGATGAGGCAAAAAGTTAAAAACAAAAAAAAAACATTTATAATCCTATATGTTTATTTGATATGGAATTAGATGATGACTGGATTATTGAGAAAGAGGATCCTTGCCTATTAGATCATGTTTTATGAATGAATATTTTTACTCCTAAAGAGAGAGCTCCAAGTAAGAAAAAGAATAGTGGTATTTGTTTAAATTTTTAAACTTGTGTAATTAATTTAATCATAAATATTATGATACTTATAAAACTTTTCTTTTGTTTAATAGGTCAAAGAAATTTAACTTAGGGCGAGAAAAAGAGAAACCTAACACAACAACAAATGAGAATGAAATTTAAGACATGGTTAGAGAAGTGGAGAACTACAATAAGTATGAACAACAAGGAAATGTCGTATTAAATGAAGAACACCAACTAAGTGACACTGATCTCAAAGATGGTGAATGAAAGTGTAAACTAAGATGTAATATTTAAATATAGAAAATATTAATTTATCTTTTGTCATCATATGTTATTTTATGGGTTGAGGACTTGACCAATTAACTTCATTTTTAGATGTTATACTTTTAAATTTTTTTCCTCATGTCACTTTTTCTTAAAATTATTATACTTTATTTATTATGAATTTTACAATTAATAAGATTCTATTCACAATTTAAAACAAATGAAAATTAATTTGTGATTCAAATCTTGATTGGATAACCATCCATAAAATCAATATTTAACTCATTCTAACTAAAACATCCATTCTAACCTTTTTAGAAACATCCATATATAACTACTTCAAACATACAATTGATCAACAACAATATCAAAATCAAAAGTTAGCATGGTAATCTAATACTTCTCATTTTCTCAATCTTAACTTCAAATCATCTTAACACATTCCATGCCAACTCAAGCACTTAATTACAAATCTATTAAAAGTGGACTTTAAGCCTAACTCAATCTTATAAAACTATTGAAATGTCTTATCTCTAGTCAATGTGGAATCTCCAACACACCCCCTCACGCTAAGACTCCTTAACTCGAGCATGAAAGTTATATGTAAGAGTGGTTCGATAGCGGCCTGATAGTGGGTGGCGCGATAGGCCCAACAATCTTGCTAGGATAGACTTTGATATCATATTAGAAGCGGACTTTAAGCTTAACTTAACCTTACAAAATCAGCTTGTAAGGTGAGGTTTGCACTCACTTTATAAACTATTGAAAAACTTCATCTATAGTCAATATGAGATCTCCAACAAATCATTTGAAATAAATAGATTTATTCTCCTTACCTCTATTCTCGTACTTCTCTACACGAAAATATACAAAAAGTAAGAAAAATTCTAACTTATACCTAGAAAACTTGATTCATAAACATAAATATACCTATAGACCTAAACTAATAAAAATTAATCTAGGAGGGACTTAAGGAGAATTTGTGGTGAAAAACAAAATAACAATTGGTTTGAAAAATATAAAATGAAAAAATGGTTAAGGAAATAAAATAAAATTTTGGAAAGACAAATGGGTTGGAGATAAAAGTTTTAAGGAGAGGTATCTAATACTATACACATACAATCATAAATGATGAAACTTTGGAGGAATTTGGATATTGGATTAGGGAATAATGACATTGAATCTTGCCTTGGAGAAGAGAGTGGTTTGAATGAGAGAAACCTATGATTTTTGAGTTCATGAAAGAACTAGACGAAAACACATTGATTAGAGACAGGAAGGATGAGAGGGCATGGTGTGATGATGATGATACATAAGAATACATTGTGAAATCAAACTTATATTGAGTTAAAAACATATATCAATCTACAAGACAAATTTAAATATGATGTATTTTGTGGAAAACTAAGACATTATCATAAGCTCGTGTGTTGGCATGACAGATATTAATAAATAGAGTGAACGATACGTGATAACTTGTACAGTAAAAAAATAAATAGAGTGAGTAATAAAACATTTGTCTTGTGTTATATCACTGATGAATCGATTAATCACTTACTTTTTAGTTACAAGGTGCAACATAGACATATGATAGATATGTATATGTAGATAGAAAGAGTTTGAATATATTAACACTAACATACACTATAGTCACTTTGAACTTGTGTATAGTTAAATAAGAAGAATTTCAACCTATCATATTAAGATTGACATACGCTATAACCACTTTGAACTTGTAGAGAGAAATAACAAATACAGTTATGTTTGACAAGTTATCTGGATAATGATTATTTGAAAAATATAATCACAAATCATATTTAGAAATTCAATTGCATGTTAAGAAGAGATCTTTATGTTATAAAAAAATCAAAGCTTAGACATGAATAGTTAATAAATTTGAAACTTCAAAGTTGTCTTCGAACTCAATTGCATGTTTACATTCTATCTAATGAGATTAAAGCATAACCTAGGAGTACCACTGAACTGTAATTGTGTGCGGCTGGAAATATTAGGTCTTGTAAAATGCCATGTCATTGACGTATAAAAAGTATGCAGTGTCTTCTACTTTATGACATAGTAAGGGGCACTATGTCACTATAACATAGTTGTATGGATATCATAAACTTTTGTAGGCAAAGAAATGTAGGGGTTGGCCAAGCCTTGCTTTAGTCTTCTATTTTTTTTTTTTTAATTTTTCGTATATGATTTCATCATATATGTATATAAAATATATATATATATATGCAAGGAATAGAAGAAAAGAGAAAACTGAAAATCTGAAAAAAAAAAACTCACTAAAAGGCAATAAAATTAGGTCAGATTGTTATAAATTTTATTATCTTCTGAACTGCAACTTCCGATTAGAGAAAATTTGAAAAAGTGATGAAATTTTATGAGATTGAATAGTTAAAATTTTATATATGAAATTGAATATTTAAAATTTTAATATATATAAATAAGTTTGAATTTTAACTTCTGTTCTTTTTAAAATAATCTCAACCAAACATACAAAAGTAAATCCTACATTACACATAATTAATTTTGTGAACAAGATTATGCACATAACCTGTTATGATATTTTTAAGTTTTGTTATGATAATAATAAGTAATTAATAATAACAAATAAATTACTAATAATAAATAAAATATTTTTCCTTTTATTCCTCTCGTTCGGATCAAATATTTCTTTTACTCATATTTTTCTCTTATTTTCTTTATTTCTATCATCTCATCCACCATATTTGTTCAACATAGTTTGATGTAACATTATTATTAACATCTATAATAATTATATAATTTCAGAAAGTATAAAATTATATATATATATTCAAAATAAAATAAAGACTTTCCATTAATTCACTGGGAAGCTCTATCAATTCTAAGATAATTTATCTATCATCATCAGATATTAAAATAAAAATAATTATCAAACAGAAAAGACAGATAAAGTAAAGACTAAAAGAAAATCAATGAATTTAAATTTTCTATTTCAAATAGAATTACATCTATTCTCATACTTCAATCTCGTTTCACATAGTATTATTATCAAGTATTTATAATATCACATAATTAAATTTTTCATGTGAGAACTCTATTGACTCTTACACAAACACTTTATTGGAATATTATATATTAAATTAGACTCAGAGATCTACACCTGTTATATAATTTTCAGTTGTGAAATCCATATAGTCTCATAAATATGAATTCAATCGTCATCACATGACAAGGTTAATCCATGTGGCCTTTTCTGACCGACTATATTCTAAGTCGCAGTCACCCATATCGACTCTCATTATCTAGATATCTTTATCTATATCATTCAAATATACTTGTTGAGTTAAGATACCTCTTTATTGGTCAAATCCTTAAACAATGCACAACCTAAATAATTTCAACACGGGTATCTCCTTTTCTAAAAATACTATATTTCATCTCAAACTCACAAAATTTATTACACATTGACCAAAAATTTAAATTAACATCTAAAAATAAATAAATATTAACTATCAAGATTTAAGAAAAATAATTCAAAACATATGTAAAAATAAGAAAGAAGAAGTGAAAAAAATTTGGGTCACAACCAGCACATAAGAAGCCCAACTCAACTCGAGAAAAATGCGCAAAAGGCAAATTGCACCTGACACAAGTGGACCCGAGAGCACTCTTTCTTTTCAAACTCTAAATAGTGTTAGACCTTATTGATATCACATTCACTGTTACTGCATAATTTAGGTCTTATTATGAGTCAAAAGATTAAATACAAAGATAACTTTATCAAGTGGTGCTTAATCAATTAACTCTTCCAATGTATAAATCAATTCACACACATTATATTTCAAATTCTCATTAAGCCGATTAATTTGAGTTTTTCAATAACTTTAATTATCTCATTACTTATCAATCACACCTTTCCAGCAACTTCATAAACTACAAACACAAATAGGACACATAGATATACAATACCAATTTATTAAAACTACTATCTATATATTATCATAATCAATCTATATCAAACAACTTCAATTAAAAAAATCAATAAAAAACATAAAAAAAGTTTGAAACATCATAACCGCGTCAACCTCATATTCATATTTTCTAACATAAAGTTTTATTTAAAAGTAAAACTAGTTTCTATTAAAAACAATTTAAGTTATCTTATCTTAACTGACCAAAATGAGAAATACTCATAAAGAACTTCAAAGTCCTAAAATAACATAGATAACCTTACCTGCATCATAGAGTTCTAATCAACGATCTGAATACATTACTAAGACCATGAAATACTAAGGACTAATCTTATTAAAGCCTTAGATACCACATGCAAGTATGAATACTAAGGAAGAAGGAACATTTAAAAATTGACTCAAAAGAAAAAGTAGAATTGAATTTACTCAAATCAAAATTTTGATTAAAAAATTCTTGTCTAAACATTATTAGGAATCTAATAATGAATTTTGATTTTCAGTTTGATGACAGATGAGATCAATATTTTAGAAAAAAGATAAAGAAAAAAAAAGAAATACATTATAATAAAATAAAACTTCAATAATTATTTTTTATCTTATATAAATTATTTTTGTTACTAATATAATATTTAAGTTTCATTCTTATTTACTAGTAAAAAAATGGTCTTTTATGTTAGTTCTAGAAGACATTTACATCAGTTTTGGAATTGACTTGACCTAGGCAACGTAGAAAGTCTTGGACGTATAACGTCGGTTATGCAACCGACGTAATATGTATGCCACTACGTTGGTTGAAAAATAGAAACTGACATCATAAATCAAACTAAAATAACTGAAAGAGATGGATACTACGTCGGTTGTAAGCTACAATCGACATAATAGAGCACTTTTTACGTCGATTTTGAGCTACAACTGACGTAGAAAGTGCTCTATTACGTCAGTTGTAGCTTACAACCGACTTAAAATGTCTTTTTTTTTAAAAAAAATTAATGGATTGAAAAATCTCTATTCGATACAAGAAAACAACACAAAAAATTTTAGAATTTTTTAGCAAGTATAGATATTTGAAATAAAAGACTACAATCTGAAAAAAATGGATAAAAAATAACAAAAGAAATAAAAAAGAAACCCTAAACGATATAATTTTGGAATTTCTGGAGGCCCAACTGAGCAATTTTCATTTTTGGAGCGTCTCAATCTGAGCTCTTTATCAAAAGTTATGGTCGTTTGAAGTTTTTTCGCCCTAAATTTTTGAAACCCTAAATCTATGATAAACCTATACAATGTGAGAACTCTACCATCAAATATATTCTAAATCAAGATGTTGATAAAAAATTTGGGTAAAAAATAAATTTTTAACTATTTTTAATGAATTTTACAAAATTGCTAACCTCTTGCAAAGAGAAGAGGCAAGGGGTGTCGAACCAGCATTCAACCGAAACCACCAAGAAGCTTGTGCACACCAAACAAACGTGGAAGAAGCCAAAAATGAAGCGTCTCGAACCCTAGAAAAATCAATGAACAACAAAAATGTAAATGAAAACCAGTGAGAAGTGACGCCACGCGAAATACAAATAAAAACTAGTGAGAATAAAAGTGGCACCACGCGAAGGTTGAGAGGAGAGGGTAGCGAGGATGAGGAGGAGGCAACGAGGTTGAGGAGAAGGTGAAGGAGAACATAAAGGAGAGGTGAAAGAGAACGTGGAGAGGAGAAGGTGAAAAAGAAGAAAACATAAGAGAAAAATGTAAGTGTAAGAGTTAATATATTTTTTGAAATCTTTAATTTTAACTCGAGAGACATACTACGTCGGTTGAGAGTCCTCAACCGACGTAGTATTTGACCAACTTTTACCAAATTTTCTTCAAAATTCACTCGCACACCAAAAGAGGATATTACGTCGGTTGGAAAGTCTTAACCAACATAATATGGGTCGCAGACTATGTCGGTTGGCACCTTCCAATCGAAGTAAAAGTTTTCAAATTTTGAACTTTTATTTTTTGTAATCTTTTCTACGTCGATTATGAGTGATAACTGACATAAAATATGCTATATTACGTTAGGTTTGAGTTAATCGACGTAATATCGGTTAAAATATTTATAAAAGTTCTTAACGTAAAATGCGTTTTTTTTTTACTAAAGATTATACTATACCATTTTATTTTATAATTATTTTTTATAGTTAATTTTTTTTTTATGTTCTTACAATTGATTTGGATCCCACTAACATTCCTATCAACTCATCTCTTCGTTACATCAAATTTTAAAAAGGCTATGTATTTTAAACATTATCTGATTCACGTAAAAAAATTAAATGAAACATTTAATATTTAGATTATTAAATATAATTCTTTAAAGACGTTATAAAATCATCTTATTTATTTAAGAGAAATTATTTTATAGAAGAGATATATATTTAATAATTTTTTAATTAGTCAATGAGCATTTAATATTTTTGGGAATTCCATAAATTTCTTTAATGTTATGTAGCAGTTATTTTTTAATTTCAAACGAGTAACGTAACAAGTGGTCTAAAAATATGTCAGAGAAAGAAATATTTTTAATGTAATAACTCCAACAACACATTTGATTTGATGTAAAGGTTAGTTGTTAATTCATTAAGAAACTTTTTAAGAACATAACAGTAACATACGTGTTGAAGAAGGTAGAAAATCAAATATGGTAAGTTTAAAAAACCAACAAATAAAAGAAAAAGTGCCATGCAATGCTATTGAGAATTATCCTTGAATAATGTGGTGCCCCACTTATTATTTCCTAACATGAAAACCAATATTAAACCATGTTTGTAACTTAATAATAGCATTAAAATATTTTTAATTAGCCAGGATTTTTCAATTAATACCATAATGCCATTGATATTTTCTTTCATATTCAGTTCATCAATTTTAATTGTCTCAGATTTCATCAACCATTTCCCAGCCTATATAAAGGTGAGGTTCTCAGGCATATACTGCATAAAACCCTTCTCTCTTCTTTCTTATGGATCAAAGAAGTGTCTTAGGTTAGAAATAGGGTATGAAACCCAAGTTGGAGTTCCTTTCACTCCAAATATGAG
>Ga0099824_1000175_pt1 | contig 59732 bp, 26 predicted proteins | sample SiratrowhiteBW_FD_76837 | JGI IMG/M metagenome (GOLD analysis project Ga0099824, IMG submission 76837) | Root nodule microbial communities of legume samples collected from California, USA - Siratro white BW | ecosystem: Host-associated > Plants > Roots > Nodule | place: USA: California... | reverse complement strand
ATATAAAAAAAAAAAATATATATATATATATATATATATATATATATATATATATATATATATATATATATATATATATATATTTATGTATTAGTCTTAATATTTTCTGTTAACATTGTAATGAGATAAGACTTCATATATAGGCCTGCTTGTAATAGCTAAAGCATATCCTATATTTTAAAAAATGTTAATGTAAAACTAATTGTACAATCACAAATGAAAATAAGAGAAATTTACTAATATGAAAAATAAAAAATAAAGTAATAAATTATATAATAGAGAAATATGAAGAGGAACTGAGTACATCCTCTAGATTTAATCTCATCTTGTGACCCTTTACGACTACTTTTAAATCAAAATATTTTTTATCTTTATTTTTTAATCCTTCAGCACTTTACAAATCAAACCAACGGTATATGAGATTGAAAATAATTTATAATATTCCTTGATACTTTTCATACGTTAATAATTGTAACTAAAATTATACTAATCAAATTGGGTCTAAGACTCTCTCCATTTCTTCTTTTACTAAAATTTGAATAAAATAAAATGAAAGTGCAGGGAACGTGGTATGAGGTTTCATTTGTTTTTTTTTTTTTTTCAAAATAATAATATCAAATGTAATGGAAAAGGACCTTTTTCATCAAATTTGGGCCTAATTTAAGATGCCGGCCCTAATAGATGTCCATCTTTATGAGCCTTAAGGATTAAGATTAGCAGAAAGGTAAACTGCACAATAGTTTAAATCGCCAGCCGAAAAGGAGTTTATATGTTTAGTGCTCAATACACAAAACAGAAAATATATATAAAGATATATGAAATTTAAATAAGTTTATTAATTACTGATATCAGTTCTATTTTTGCTCAGTAAAGTGCATGCTTATTCTTTAATTAGTAATATTCAATTACTATCAATATTTTTAATATTAAGAAAAAATACATAGATACCTAAAAGATTAAATGTCAAGAACTCTTAAGATAGGATTGAGATTGGAAATTGGAATGAGAAGTAAACACAGCAAAAGAAGAAACTCTTCATTTCTTTTTTACTTTCAAGTATTAATTGGGTGGTGATAGGTAACATCTAACCAACTCCTTTGCTCCTCACCAATCTGTCACACTGCAGTTTAAAAAAAATTGAAAAAATGTGAACCAGATGGCACCCTTATCTGGTTCACAAATTTACAAACCGGATGAGGTCCACCCACTATCCATCCGGTTTGCAATTTTTTTACCTTATGACAACCGGACGGGGTGGCATCCGGTTCACAACTTACAAACTGGATGACACCCTCATCCAGTCTATCCGGTTAACAATTTATGAACCGAACGTCAGGCTGTCCGGTTCTCAAATTTCAAAAAATAGAACCGGATGGCCTCATCCGGGTGCCCTACCAGAAACTTCAAAATTGCTTAATAAAAGAAGGGTATTTGAGTAATTTTAACAAGGACAATTGTGGAATTAAAATTTTGTATGGGGGTGCAGGAAGAGGGTATGGGGGGGGAGGAAGAATTTGTCATCATAGCAAAACCCAACAAAAGATGGGCTAGAGTATTGTGCTGCCCGTTTTAGACTGCTTATTCCTGTACCTCCAAGCATTTTTTTGGCACCTCCCAATTTTTCCAATCTATCCAAAATGTCCTTAAAATAATATTGTATAGACCGAAATATTCTTAAACCCTAAACCCTCCACTCATCTCTGGTCATTTCACTTTCCTGCAGCACCACCTTCAAGTAGCTCCAATATTTCGTCTTGCGCTTCTTTGACCGATTTCATTCCGTCATCCATCAATAGCAATACATGTGACAATCATTTAAGGTACACATGATGTATTGAAGGATTTGTAGAGTATTTAGAGGGATTTCGTTTGGTTTGTTATTTAGGGTGGATTTTTTTCGTATAAAATGAGTTGCGGAAAGGGGTGTTCCGCAACTCATTTTATACGAAAAATTAGTTGCGGAACGGGTGTTTCAGAACTGTTCTCTGGATCTGCAGAACAATTTCGGAACACCCCATTTCGCAACTCATTTTATATGAAAAATTAGTTGCGGAATGGGATGTTTCGGAACTGTCCTCCGAATCCAGAATTGTCCACCTACTATCTAGACATACCCAGCCACCTCCATAAGGATAAAATCATAATTTCATAAAGGTTATATTTAGAACATTTTCAAATTTTGGAGGTGCCTGAAAAAGGTTTAGAGGTGTAGGAAGAACCAGTCCCCTTTTTAATGGGCTAAGAGATAGATAAACAGTTGTGTAACTATACGCTTTTTATATTTACGTGTATATATATATATAACAATATAATAATCTTAATAAAATTCGAACAATTTCAAAATATTGACATAACTCGAATATATAATATAATTAATATTCGAGTATTAAATAACTAAACATGATTAGTAAAGTTTTATTACTCAAAGTTTCACTTGAAATACTCATTTAAAGTGTGAATTGAGAGAAAAGAAACATTACCATCATGCTCAACCGATTGTTGAGTCATGTTTTAAGGGATGAAAATACATAAATTTATTGTATGGTTAGAGAGATTCGAATACAATAAAAGAGTATTTGAAAAAATAAAATCATCACCATTTGTATTAAGTTTCATGTAAACATTGTCTTCAACATCACATGTCTCAACTATAATAAAGTCAACCATATTATCACAAAAATATAATAAAAGACTAAACAAACTATTTTATTAACTTTCTAAAGGTAAAATGGAATGGTAGGTGATCCATGACCATTCTAGCTAGAGACTTAGTGGTTAACAGCGTGTCCATAATGAAGGGAGAGCAAAAAAATGTTTCTTAGGTCTCCATTCATAGAAAAATAATCAATGCAACTTGAAGGCGATTTCTCTTCGATTGCAACAACCTCCTTACTTACTTACTAGTGGAATATTTTCATGACAATGGAAAACAATAACTTATCTCATAAAAATTCTAAAGGCAACTATGAAAGCTTGGAGAATAAAATGAGAAAAGAAGTGATGTAAGAAAGAGTGATTCTCGAATATAAAACATTGTGAAAAAATTCAAACGTATCACACGAAATAAAATCCTTTTGAAATATCACATCTTATAAAAATTTATCTCAAAAGTTGAAATACTAGTTACTTAAGCAATCTAACACTTAGAAATAAAAAAGAATACCTTATCATTAAGGATAAAATCCATATTAATACATGTTGATAAACAATATATTATACTGATTAAAAAAAGTTAGTTGAATAAACTAGATGTCATAAAAAATAGTAAAACATTCACTTATGGTTGTGAAAATACAACCTCCAAACTAAATAATTACTTAAAGCGAAACACTACAAACACTTACATTCATCCAACAAAACAAATCCATCAACCCACACTTCATTTGTGAATTTCGAATATTAAAATCTTATATATCTACTCATTTTCAAGATAGATGGAGATATAATTAATAACATAATATCTACATTAAATATATAATTGATATTCAAACACTAAATAATCAACTATATATTTATTTACCGAAACCTCCTTACTTAATGCCTAAAAAGTTATAAGTTTATATTGTTTTACACCACTATACTCATATGCTTTATATATTATTTATTTTATTTTGTTCTTATTAAATTAAATGTCTATTATGTTTCCTCAATTTTAACAGCAACTTTTTTTTTTAAGTGCCGTGTTACTTTTTTTTTTTTAGAAACTAAGAAATAAAAAAAAAACTATTTATAAGATTTTCAGTTTTATTATTTTCATTTTTCATATTTTAATAAATGTGTATATGTAAACTAATTAAAAATTAGATAACAATTAAAAAATAAATGATCATAAAATAATTAAAGATATTTTTTTAAAGTTTAACAGTTTAAAAAGGAGAGAGTAATTAATAAAGAAAATATGAAGATTAGGAAGCTAAGGATAAGGATAAACATTAAATTGCTGACTCCTTCAAGAAAAAAAGCACATAGAATTGATTGTAATCCATGGGAAGAGAGGGATGTGTTTGAAGATTCAATTCCTCAAAAGGGAAGTTATAATTATTGTGATAAGTTGATGACATAAACAACAAGAAGTTAACAAATTTGGTGATTTAAAATTGATTTAGTTAAAATACTTCTTCATGTTTTCTTTTGTGTGGGGTTGAGGATTTTATGCAGTATTAATTTTAAATTTACTAACATATACTCACTTGATTCTTAATTAGAGTTCGTTAAGTATTGTTAAGAATATATTTTCTGAATTAAAACAATTTAATATAAGTTATCAAGTATTTTATTTTACTGATAAAGTATTCAAACATAAATTGCTTAACTTTAAAATCAACTTTAATAAAATTTTGTTTTGTAAAACTAGCTTTGTTCAAAATAAATTTTGAAGCTCTTCATCCAAGGTCATACTAAACGTAGTTTCATGTTAAAAAAAAATAAAAATCAGGTACAAAATTGTTTTTACAGTGTGGTTAATTTTGTTGTGTTGATATGATTTTTCTATTTACTTTAAAATTATAATTGAAAAGTTATATCTGTTTATTTTTTTTTATAGTTGTTTTGTTAATTAGTGGTACAATTTTTGTAAAGTAAGATAATTCTTGTTTATAAGAGACAAATGTCTTCAATCTTATAGTTTTTTACTCATGCAATTAAGTTTCATTTATTAGTTTGTGTTACTTAATTCTTCTATTAACTGAATGACATAACTATCTTATGCTGAGTATTTAAAATTTTTATATTATTCAATAATTGAGTTATGTCACTTAATTATTCCATTAATGGAGTGATATAATTATCTTATATTATCATTTTATTTAATTGTTTTTACACATTAAAAAAATATGAGTGGTATAAAACAATTATGTCATCTAATTAACAAAAAATATTAAACAATAAACTGTTTGATTAAAAAATATAAAAATTTTGTACATTCAATTAAAATAAAAATATTTAATTAAAAATAGTTAAATTTAAGTAAGACATAAAACTTAATTAAATATAATATTATAATTTTTATTCAAATTTAGCTCATTGTGTAACTGATTAAATGTGTATTTCTGAAAAAATAAATTGTAATCCAATTAATTCAAACTAATGTAACTGATTTAAATTTAGATTGAGTTATATTCCATCTGATAAAAAAAACCAATTCCAACCTAATACAATGTTTTTGTTACTATATGAGTTCAAGTTCAACCTAACATTTTGTATTTTTAATAAAACAAGGTGAATGACATGATTGATGTATTGTAACAACAATTGTCCAATAGGTAGTACAATTGTATACAAATATAATGTGATAATTAATTTGTAAAATCTAATTTTTTTACTATTAATCATGACTATGTAAATATAAATATTAGATGGTAAAAGATGGATGGAAACTTGTTATTAATTCACATGTAAATAGTTATTTGAAGCACAACTGTAAAGTGAATTAAATAACCATATGTGATCCAATACAAGTCAATGTTGAATGGTAGGTGTGATTCCAAGTAAAAATTGCATTCTAAAAATCATATAATTTATTAAATGTTTCAGTTTTTTTATGATCTAGTAAATAATGAATGTGTTTAATTTATTTATTAAATAATCTCACCTAATTTTATATTACTTATATTATTTTTTCTGTTTATTTTCTAATGTTTACACACAAATCAATTATAATGTAAATTCAGTATAATTTATAAAAAAAACCCTAGTGTGCACGTTTTTTGTAAAATTATATTTCGATCTTTTGATATTATTTTCTTCTTAATAATAATATTAATAATAACAGTGAGATTTTAAAATCACTCAAGTGAGTTTACAAGGAATCTTTTAATTTTCCTATAAATCATTATCTCTGTTTGTCTCCTATTGTGACTCATTTAAAGGTTCCAATGTAACATAACTGTCATCTCACTGTTATCAAGAAGGAAAATGAATGATGCAGGAATTCGACCAATTAGTAAATATTCAGTGCATAATTTCCTAAGTTCCCTTTCATTTTATGTTTATTTGGTATCTAAAAAACTTGAAACCTGTATTTTTATATTTTTATATTCTTAAAAAGTGAAATAACTTTCAAATCACTTTTTTATTTGATAGACACGTGTTATCCTTGATTTATGAGGTGTCTTGTGAAATTGTATATGAATTAATTAAAAGCTGTGATGACATTAGACAGATTAAAGGGATTGGGTTTGGGAACATCAATTTTAGGTTTTGGGTCCATAGATTGCAGCATTCAAGAACAGCGTTAATGCAAAGAGGACCACTGCACAAAACGTGAGTCCAAAGAGATTCTACAAGTTCCGTGATGATTTTGACGTCAAATTTGAGTGAAACGAGAATCACTCACGGGATTACGATCACGTTACTGTTTCTTATGCGTCTGTGTCTGTTTCCTTGGTGTCGTTATACTCAAAAAAAATGTCACTGCATCTGCAACCATATAATTCATCTTAGAAAAAAAAAACAAGACTTCTTTTTAATTCATGGAAGAGTAAATAAATAGTGTGTCAAGAATAATAAATATTGACATAATTCAATTTTAATCTTAATATAATTGAATATATATTGTAGTTCCTGTGTTTATTAAAAAAAACTATCATTAATACACAATTAATTTTTTGTTAATATACAATTAAAAGTGCACATTTATGTGGGTAGAATTTAAATAACTAGCAGATTAAATATATTAAAATTAAACTTTTCTTTAATAAACATACTTGATCATTATTAAATATTAAAAATTATATTATTTTAATTTCTAATAAAATTCAAGCAAAGTTATTGAAATTAATTTTTTTTATTAAAATTATTTTTCTTTTCCTTATTTTAACTATGTAAATATTTACTATATCAACGAACTATTTATCAATCATGTATATATCTGATTATTTTAAAATAAAGAAATTATATAAATAATTTGAAAAATTATCTACTTGTTTTACTAAAAAATAACTTACTTTAAAATACAAGCACAAACTAGTGAGATTTAGGATTGAATTGTTTCATGTTTTAGAGAAATATTTTATAAAGTTATAAGAGAGCTCAAATATTATACGATTAAACTATAACTTATATACATAATAATCAAAACATAATTTAATCAACCTCTATAAGCAATCAAAATTTTTAATTTTTAAAAATGAAAATTTTCCGCATACTGTTTAATCTACATATTCTTTGTTTTTCAACATATGTTTTATGAAATTTTATGTCAAATTAAATTATTTGTCTGATTATTGTTTTGAAAACTATTTTCTATGTTGTGAAATATAAAAAGGAATTTACATGAAAAATCCAGAAACGTATGAACAATATGAATATCATAAAAATATAATTCAATCTACCTCTATAAAAATTCAAATTTCAAATTTACATACAACAAAATGCCATACAGTTTTACTGTATGACCATTAAACCTTGTTTAATTTTTTGTGTGAAACCTATATTTAAATTTTCAATCAATACTAAACATAATAAAGTGTTTATAAATTATATTTAAAATAATCGTTATCTAATCTGAAATCAATGGATGGACACTAATCCTTATTTCGCGATGGGATGAAAAGGAAAATAGGGGCACGTTTTCATAATTTTTGGACTAATTTGAAGGTGATGTCACTGGTTCAGTAAGGCGTTCATCATAATATACAAATAAGTGACATGAATTATAAATTTAAACAATAAGCTTTTTAATCAAGTGATATAAAGTTTAAATTCTTATGATGACACTTTGAATACGAAAAACCTATTAAAAAGCTAAATCCGACAACATCTTTAGACAATATAGCCAAAAAAAAATTATGTATGTCTATGTGTATATTTGATAGACTTAAATTTTATTCAAAACGTGCAATTTCATTTTTTTTCTTTTTCTTTCTATTCAATAAAGAATAGTAGTTGTAATGCTGGAATAGGTGATTATGCTTGTACCTCTTTCCCTAGAGGAGTATAGGTGTTATGAAGCATCCATTGAAAAGAAAATAAGCACATACAGATGAACACGTAGAATTGGAACTGTCATTGAAGACATGCTATCTCCATTCTTCACTGAATGTTTAACAATATTTTAAACCGACACTTCATCTGTTAATCCTTTTTTCCCTCTATAGGTCCCAATGGTTTTGCTCACTTTGGTTTGAAGCTTAGTGTGACCACATCAACTGCAAATATTCAATACCAAGCTAAAAAAATGTAAAATCAAATGCATATGGTAAGTGGGAGTAAAGAAAGTTAGGACCACATAACATAATGGTAAGTCTATCCCTTTGAATAGTGTGATGACTCAGCAAAGAACATGATCCAACGGATAAACAAACATTTCACAACATTGACTGCTACAACCTCATCCACATGTACGTATACTAATGTTATTACACAACTTTTCATTTTTCATTTGGATACACAACATGTGTTCTATATAAACACACTAACCATATCACTCTTCTCAACTCAAGCCTCAGCTCAATTACCTCCTTCAATCTCCTTCCTACCCAACAGTTCCACATTTTTTCTGTTGAACCCTTGATCCAGCCCTAGTTTTTATCCACTGATATCTAATCCTCCAAAAGTGAAAGTTTGAATATTTTTCTAATTGTTTGCACTTAACAACTGAAAACAGAGGACTCTGTTCTTGTAAATGGCTTCCCTCTATGAAGTGCTTGGAATTTCAATTGGTGCAAGCGGCGTGGAGATAAAGGCTGCTTACAGAAAGCTAGCTAGAACTTACCACCCTGATGTTGTGGCCATGAATCAGAAGGAAAACTCAGCTCACCAATTCATGATGATCCATTCAGCTTACTCAACTTTGTCTGACCCAGAAAAAAGAGCTCAATATGACAGAGAAATCTGTAGACATAGAAATTCAGCAAATATGGCTTCCATGGCAGGAAGAAATCACACATTTTCCTGTGCTGGAGGAGGTGGGAGGAAATGGGAAACGGACCAATGTTGGTAGAAGTCATGTACAAGATTTTTATTGATCATTTTTTCCTTTCTTTCTTCTTCTTCGTAGTGGCATTTAGGAACACTTCCTATTTTTTTGCTATTGGATACTGGAAGTTGATCCATTTGTTAATAGTTTGTATTCGTCTATGAAAATCTGTAACTTCTTGTTAGCATATTCTAAAATATAATTTTGTGACATATAAAAAGGTATAATCAACGCATTCCTGTTCCTAAGAAATTGTAGGAAGGGACAACATCCTTTCTCTCACATCTTTTCCAGCCGTCAGAAAGAGATATGAAAAGATATGCTTCATATTTTTTAGAGTGTTCATATTTAATGAAGATTATTTAAGCAAAAAGATACACATACAAGAAAGAAAGAAAACTTAAATACATAAAACTGAAGAATTTTTTTATTTTTTTTAAGTTGCTGAAAATTTTTGAACATGGACAAAAACACTTGCTGCAATGATCTAGCTCAAGAAAACAGAGGAATTTGAATTTGTAAAAGGTGAGAATTGAAGCAAAGTTCTCAATTATAAAATGATACCGACAAACAAAGTGGTACAGTTTTATTTTCAAGTAAGTGGGGCATGGTCATCTCCCTGCCTCGTCATCATATACTATTTTCTGAAAGATCAGAAAAAAAAATAAAAAAACATGAACAGTTTATGTTTCAAGTGAGTAGGCCAAGGTAAACTGTTGTCGCAAATGTTCGTTTTCATATAACATATTACACTTCCTCACGTAACTCATACATACTTTTTATATCATGATCATCGTATTCTTTTGTTCTCTCTTTGTTTTTGCTTTTTTTCTAGTAATGGTTATTTGATACTTGTTTATTCTTATGTGTTATAGTTATCTTGTCGTACATACAAGTAGGGTTGCTCTTAATTGCATTGGCAAAACTGAAATCATTATCCTTGGGACAAAAGTTACATGATGTAAGTACAATTGCTGTTGTTTTCAATTACATTTGAAGTTTTATCTTGATAAAATATAATATATTTAATAAACTAGTAATCCTATAGATCATGTTAGTCATGACATAAAATTTATTGGATAGGTTCTTGATCACAGGCCCATATGTACAAGGGCTACTCAGAATTTGACTCTAATTACTCATAAGAAACATACAGTTTTTGCATGTACCAAAGCAATATATCCATATAAGAGTTTTAGAAGTTACTAAAATTTGGACACTTTTTCTTATTAATGACTCTGATACTTTATATACTAAATTTTAAATAGACCAAAGCAAATCATACACATAAATTTATTAAATTAAGTTAAAAATATAAATATTAAAGTTATTTAAACAATATCAGCAAATAATAAAAATTTCACTTTTTATGAATTTACTAAGTGAAATTTCAATCTATTAACTGATCATTTACAACAATAATTTATATGTGACATGAAGTCTTAATATACTAACCGAAATCCTCAAAACAAAAACTCATCTCATCATTGCGTCAAACTTTACAACTATACTTATTTCAACAGATTATAATAGATTATACATTCAATTCAATAAGTGATATCATGCTAAAACATAGAGTTTATGGTTATTTTTTAATTTTTTAACTCAAACAATTTATTTCAAACTTTTCGTTCTCTTGAATATATCCAAACTCAATTCCTACTTAAGTCACTAATTTCTTCATCAAAACCCACATTGCTCAAACTAAAAATTTCATCACATCACAAGTTAATATTATTTTTTTTAAAGATTTCCACTTAGCATGGTAATGCACGTGAGAAATTAAAAACTTCAACAATATGTAAACTTCTACCATAATTACTATTTATATGTATAACACTCACTAAATTTTTAAATTTTTGTGACAAAATAAGGCTTACAACAAGTCACATATTTATAATAAATAAACAATGTAGTTTTCCTTCTCTTTAACTAAGTATTCCTTAAAAAGAATCTAAGAGTTGAATAAAAGTTTACTAGGATGTGTTTGGATTTGAAGATGAATTTAAGGAGGGTGTGTTTGGATTTGAAGATGAATTTAAGGAGATGAAAATGATAGATGTGAGATGAAAATAAATAAGAAATAAAATTATTTCGATTAAGGAAAATATGGTGAAAAATTAAAAAGAATTGATGAAAAATTTATCAAAGTTTATTAGTGATATATTGATAACTTTCTTTTAATTGATAGAATTGAATGATTACAATGTTGCCTTCTAAAATGAAATATTTACATGATATGATTGATTAAATTTTATTTTAGATTGATAAAAATATAAAATTACAATTTTTTTTTTGCTCTTAAAATTAATATGTAATGAAATATGATTAATTTGTTAGGTCTCATTTATTATTTTTTTCAATTGATGAAACTGAAATATTAGGATTTTATCATCGTGCTTTAAATTAAATTTAAATAAAATTTGATAAATTAAAATCCTAAATCTAATAAATTAATTTTTTTGTTGTGATAATACAAAATTGTCAATACACAAGGCAAATAAAAATTATTTTTGTAAATATAAAAAAAAGAAAAAAGAAAAAAGAAAAGAATAAAAATAAGAAATTAAAACTTTTTAACATGTGTTATTTAGTTTCTTTGTCATTTAAAATAAATAATAAAAATAACTTTGACTTTATAAGTAAAGTTTGATTAAATAATAATATAAAATAAGATAAAATGAAATTGGTAAAAAGATGATAAAATAACATAAAAAAATGGTGTTGGGTCTGTATTAAAATAAATTGAATAGAAAAATTAAGTGAGCCCAATTGAATAGAAAGATATTTTCTGAAGCCTAATTTCTGATGTTCTTGCTACTCTATCATCCATGTTTGATATTAGTCAAGAGGGAGAGTTGCCCATGATCAGGATGAAGAGTCATAATCAACCTGCTTATTGTTCCTTCGTGGAAGAGAATCAGATGCCAAGCCATGGTACTTTGATATCAAGAGATACCTCAAAAGTAAAGAATATCCAGATGAATCAAATGAAAATGACAAAAGAATGTTGAGAAGATTGGTTGCCAAGTTTGTGTTAAATGGGGATGTGTTATACAAAAGGAATCATGATATGATGCTCCTTAGATGTGTAGGCGCAAAAGAAGCATAGTTGATTTTAAAGGAAGTCCACGAAGGAACCTTTGGAACTCATATGAATGGTCATTCAATGGCTAGAAAGATTTTGAGAGCGGGGTATTTCTGGCTGACTATGGAGAAATGATTGTTGCATTCATGTAAGAAAATGTCATAAGTGTCAAGCATATGCAGACAATATTAATGTCTCACCCACAACATTAAAGGTTCTATCTGCACCTTGGCAATTTTTCATGTGGGGCATAGATGTTATTAGAGCTATTGAGCCGAAGGCTTCAAATGGACATCGCTTCATCCTGGTGGCAATAGATTACTTCAAATGTGACAAGAAAAGTAGTGACCAAATTCATCAAAAACAAAATCATTTGTAGATACGGTCAACCTAGCAGAATCATTACTGATAATGCTACCAATTTAAATAACAAGATGATGTCTGAGCTATGTGAAGAGTTCAACATTCAACATCATAATTCTACTCCCTATCGTCCAAAAATGAATGGAGCAGTTGAAGCAGCAAATAAGAATATAAAGAAAAACATCCAGAAGATGGTAGTGACATATAAGGATTGGCACGAGATGCTGTCATTCGCTTTGCATGGGTATCGCACTTCAGTAAGAACCTCAACTGGAGCAACACCATTCTCATTGGTGTATGGAATGGAGGCGGTTCTCCCTTTTGAAGTAGAAATTCCTTCTTTAAGAGTGCTGATGAACGCCCAATTAGAGGAAGCAGAATGGGTTCAGGCTAGGCATGATCAACTTAATCTCATTGATGAAAAAGGTTGGCATCAATATGTCATGGGCAGTTATACCAAAGAAGAATGAAAAAGACATTTGATATAAAGGTTTGCCTAAGAGAATTTTAAGAAGGTGAATTGGTGATGAAGAAGATCATATCAGTTCAAAAGGATAATAGAGGAAAATGGATGCCTAATTATGAAGGTCCTTATATGGTAAAAAGGGCACTACCAAGAGGAGCATTAATTCCCACAAGAATGGATGGGGAAGAGTTACCATTGCCAGTTAACTCTGATTCAATCAAAAAGTTTTATGCTTAATATGATTCCATGATGACAGTAATTTTTCTTATATAGATTTTGTGTAATTTTGTACTACTTCATTTTTTTCGTTTTGAAATTCAAAGTTTCATTTGACAAGTTTTGGTTGTTTCACATGTTGTGGAAATTTTTCTTCAAAATAGAAAATGTGGTGAGTCATTTGTTTATAGATCATTGAATTCACAAGATTGTGAATGATAATAAAATAGGGATCACTTAAGCAAAATGCTTAATAAAAGTAAACACTGATTTTTTTCGAAGGAAACACTTGCATGCATGATGCTTGCTACCTTTCTTGCCTTCCCAAGATTTCTAAAAATTCCAAAAAAGCCTCAAAATTCCTATAATTCTCAAATAAAAGGATTTGCCTAAATTGTTGTGTTCTCTCATTTGGTTAGTTTCTGAATTTCTAAACCGAATTTTCTGAAGGGGCATTTGAAAAAAAACAAAAGTCCGTTAGATTGAAAACCCGAAAGGGCGATCTAAGCAAAAGATAGGAAAATAAAAAAAATGATGACACGTGTAGGAAGTCATTAATTTTGTTCCATTATTAAACTCTTTGAAAATCAAGCGATCAATATTCAAAATGATATATGGTCATGTTTCTTCATCCCAAACACTTTTACATTTCCTTTGCACCCTCTTTGAGCCAAAAATAAAATTTTCTTTCAAAATACACTAAGCAAGGATCATTAACATGTCGGAACTCAGTCTAAAGTCCCAAGGATGAGATTTGTCATCTAATTCATTAAAGAAAGAGTATCAGAAATGAAAGTTGTACATTCAATATAAAAAAGAAAAAAGAAGAAAAAAAGAAAAGTATAAAAAAGGAAAAAAGTAAAGGAAAGAAAAAGAAGTATGATGATGGAAAGCTCATTAAAAAAAGGGACCTTGATTGTTCACAATATTGATTGATGATCCTTGTTAAACTTCTAAAGCCTTGTAACCATTAGCCACGTTACAAGCCTAATAAAGTCAATATTGATTGAATAATGATTGCGACGATTTTCATTAAGTTTAGCTTTGTAAGTATAAGACATGACTGATGACACGTAAGAAAAAAAAATAAAATAATAATAAAAAAATGAATGAAAAATGAAAAAATGTCTACTAAAATTCCTTTTCCAGAAGAGAGACATCTATACTTTCTAATCATACACATGCACTGAGGCAATCCTATTTTCAATATCCTTGTCATCCCTCATGCTACAATAGGGCAATTCAGTTTTCATTTGTACCTTTATTACCTAGTGTTGTCACCTTACCAAGACAGGCAATCCTTCACAGAAATCTCATCATTCCCCTTGTTCATACAAACTGGGGCAATTACAAAGCCTATTTCCCTTCATAACCAGCCTTTTATACTACCCTTACCCTCCAAGCTTAAAGCTCATATAGCCAGCCTAACACACTAAAACTGGGGCAATTCTGTCAAAAGATTTGTATCTCCACTATCTTTTAAATACCTCAAACTTCCTAAACACTCGCCTTTTATCTATGGGTTTAAGCATGCATCTAAGCAGTGTTTCCAAAAGGAAAGTTGATGGTTAGACCATATTGACATTAGCTTCAAGTGACCCTAAATCTTCTTAAAAAATGAGAAATTGATACCCAGTGAATTCAATGATTGCTAAAAACTTTTGATTCGGCACATTGAAATCTTCAAAAAAAGAAAATTGTGACACATTTTTTACTTTGCAACTTGTACATATTCTTGAAATATTTGTACATAAAAGGAGAAAATCATAAAAAAAAAAATTCTTTGTACATACTTTTGAATAAACATCAATCATTCGTACTCTTTGAGTAGGTATTAAATAAAATATCTCTTTAAAAATATATATATTTTCATTTAAGATCAAATTCATACATTTTGTATTTTTCGAAAAGGACACAAATAAAATTTCATGCATTCATGCATTTTCTTTCAAAATAATAAAAAAATAAAAAATCATGATTTTAACATGCATTCTTCAGAAAAATCAAATTTCACGCATTCATAAATGCATTCTTAAAAAATAAAACAAAATAAAAAATTCATATTCAAACAAATTTCATGCATTTTAACATGCATTCTTTATAAAAATCAAATTTCATACATTCATAAATCATTCTCTATAAAGAACAAAACAAACAATTTTCATGCATTGTGATGCATACATCTTGCAAATCAAACTTCATGCAAGTCAACAGAAGATATTATTAGAGAAAGGACTCAATGTCGAATCTCTAAAGAGAAAGGACTCAATGTCGTATCTCTATTTGAATGAAGAACTCAATGTTGTATCCTATTGGTAAAAGGACTCAATGTCAATGTCGTATCTCTACTTGAAGAAATGACTCAATGTCGTATCTCCACATTCTACAACACGGTTGTGTAATCTCAGTGATATTATTCGGACATTTATCTAAAATTAACGACCCTCTCATCTTAGTACAAGTTCAAAATAAAGAAGAACGACCCTCTCGTCTCAGTACAAGGTTGGTTCAAAAATCAATCCTCGCGACCCTCTCGTTTCAGTACAAGGTCAAAAAGAGGAACAACGACCCTCTCGTATCAGTACAAGGTCAAAAAAAGGAACAACGACTCTCTCGTCTCAGTACAAGGTCAAAATGAAGAAGAATGACCCTCGTCTCAGTACAAGGTCAGTTGTACAAGGTCAAAAGGAGGAACAATGACCCTCTCGTCTTAGTAGAATGTCAGTTTAAGGTACGTGACCTTCTCGTCTCAGTACAAGGTGGAAAGTTCAAATTATTTGGCAAAATTTAAGTAAAGAGAGGCAGCTGTCAACACCCAATTTCGTCGGGCAAATAAAAATTATTTTTGCAAATATAAAAAACAAAGAAAAAAGATAAAATAAAAGAATAAAAATAAGAAATTAAAACTTTTTAATGTGTTATTTAATTTCTTTGCCATTTAGAATAAATAATAAAAAGAACTTTGACTTTATAATTAAAGTTTGATTAAAAAATAATATAAAATAAGATAAAGTGAAATTTGTAAAAAAATGATAAAATAACAAAAAAAAAGGGTGTTGGGTCTGTCTTAAAATAAATTGAATAGAAAAATTAAGTAAGCCCAATTGAATAGAAAGATGTTTTCTAAAGCCTAATTTACTAAGAGGTTATTAGAATAAAAAAAAGGTTACTGTTTACATCTCCCTTATCTATTAAGTGTGCTTGCCACATAAGCCCTAAGGTTTACAGAAATACATTGCCCATTCAAGCCTTTATGTAACTTTAATACTTTTAATTCTTTAAGTAGTGCCTGACAAATTTTATTTCTCATAATTAAATTTTTATCTTTTTTTTGCCTTCTAACACTTATCACATTTAGTAATCATGCTTTTAACATTTAACTAATAATAGTAATCATGCATTTGACATTTAACTCTCATAACCTTTCCTACATTCATACGTGGCTATTCATGTTCAATGACTATTCATTTTTTTTTATTGCCCTTCTTCTTTTCTTCCTGAAATGTAACAATAAAGTCTTAAACCAAGGGAGTTAATACAAAGAAGATGGAATAATTGATTCTTAATTCTCATGATTGAGAGTGTTGTGGAGGGAGATGAAGGGATTGACAGCAAAAATTATAAAGAACTGATTTTATTTTCGAAAGAAGGGATACAGAGATTGAAAGATACAGAGAGAAAATACATAGAGATACTTAGAAATTTAGAGAGAAAAAGATACTGGGGAAAGAAAAATATTAAAAAATATTATTCGGTTCTGTTGAAAAAAAAATCATAAGAGTCCAGTTAAAACCAGAAAAAGGAAAAGAAGAAGTTAAATTGGGTTCTGTTGAAAAAAATTTAGGAATCCAGTAAAAATCAGAAGAAGGAAAAGAAGAAGGGTTCTGTTGAAAAAAATCTAGGAATCCAATAAAAATTAGAAAAAGGAAAAGAAGAAGCTAAATTGGAGTCTTCGTGTTCTTCCTTTAATTTTGTCTTGGTTATGCTCTTTTTCCTTTAATTTTGTCTGGATTCTGCTATATTATATATTTTCATTTGTTGTGTTTTGTTTAACCTTGTTCACTGGATAGTAATTAGTTTGCAAACACAATAAATTATTATACCTGCGAGATGATTGCTGCTACTGGCATGATCATGTGTTTGATATGGTTGTTGCTACTTGTTGCTACCACACCGATATTGAGATTATCTAAATGCTGCATTTTTGCACAACTAGTATTGTTAACACGGTTAGTAAATCCCAATAAGAAAAAATATAGTAACATTAGATATCATTAACCCAGAGACAAAAAAATAAACACAAAACCCCAAACCAGAATAAAATATCCTAAACTCACTCAAAAGAACACCTAACAACCTTTTCGAAAAAAATAGGACTAGTTAATCAAAAGCCGGTCCAAAATCAGTAACAAATTCAATTCCAGAAAATTAATAATCCCAACTCCATAACACATGATCGAATATAGGATAGCCTAAGTCCCAAATTCAAAAATTTCCAAACCTTGTATCAAAACACAAACTATTTAGAAATAGAAATCCACCCAAGCAACCAATCCAGAAACAAAACCCTAAGGCAAAGAAGCATGTTCCCAATTTAAAAAAACCTAACATCAACTACCATTATCCTTCACGAAACCAAATAGCCATAGTAAAGAACAAAACCAAAATAACTATTCCAGAAACAAAGTAACTCAAGCATTCGATTATAATCCTTTCTGCCACTCCGTAGGGTATTAGGTTTCATTATTTTTTTTTAATTAATCTTACTATTTTTATGTTGTATATGTTTTTTTTAATAACAAAATAAGAGTAAGTTAGGAAAATAATTAAATAAGAAGAAACCTTTTTTAATAAACATAAATTATTAAAAATAAAATATTAGATTTAAAATAATTTTAAAAATATTTAAAAAATATATATAACATTTTCAAAAATAAAAAAACATTTAATTAACAGTTTTAATAAAATTTTAACAATAAACAAATATAAACTTTTTTTCTTTCAGAAAAACAAGATTAAATGAAATTTCGAAAAATAAAAAATATCAAACATCCGAACTCCGTGATCCCTGATTTCTCTTTGGTAATACGTAGGACCAACGTCAATCCTTCATCCTTCTTGGGTTCGAAAAATTAAAAAATAAAATTTGTCTTTGTTATTATTTGTTTACTTATTGTTCAGTCTTAGTCTGCATTTTTGGTAAATATATATTTATTCTTATTTGCTGTAATTATTATTTTCAGGAAAAATAACATTTTATAAAGTCACACTTATTTCTAATTAAAGGTACCGGGCATTGTGGGGGTGCTAATACCTTCTTCACACGTAATCGACTCCCGAATCTTGAATCTGGTTAGTAGGCATTTTTTTTTTGGCTTTTCTATATCCATTTTCAATTTAAACATTTTTTAAAATAAATTTTGTGATCCCGTCGTGATTCGGTTGTGACAAAAATGTACCAGTTAAATTAGGTCAAAATTATATTATTTAATTTTATTTTAGTTGGTTAATTAATGTAGGTCAAAATTATATTATTTTATTTTATTTTAGTTGGTTAATTAATGTGACTGCTAAAAATATATATTTAATTATCCATCCACTAAGTATTGAAGAATAAAAGGAGGACTTAATGGACTTAAGTGAGCTTTATTAACCTTGTGTCAGGAATCACATTTTAAGTGACGTAAGGATTTTCAGTCACACTACCAATTGAGCTATCCTAATCATTCTTGCAGCTTAAGATTTGGTTCTAGGTTTATATTACTCCGAATCAAATGAAAAAACTTTAGAATAAAGGATGTGGTTCGTGGAGACTGCAAGACACTACTAAGAGTTGTCATTTCAAAATATAATGACACTGTCAGAAACATCATCACAAGAGTTTGTACTATGAGAAGTGTTATCGTTTGTGATATACAATTCTAACCTTGTGTCACGAATCAAATTTTAATTGGTGTCAGGATTTTCAATCCTCTACTCTACCAATTAAGTTATCCCAACCATTATTGCAGTTTAAGATTTGATTTTCAGGTTATATTACTTTCAATCCAATGAAAAAACTCTATAATAAAGAGTGTGATTCATGGAGACTGTGAAACACTAAAAGAGATGTTATTTCAAAATATAATGATGCTGTCAGAAATATCATCATGAGAGACTGTACCATGATTATTTTTGCTATACAATTTTTGTACACATATAAGAAGGATAAAAGGGTATTTTCATTTTTATCACATTGATTTTCCTCTCATTTCTTGATTGGTGCAAGGATGGGTCTCTCATTATAAATTAATTCATGCAAATAAAACATTTAAAAACTCTGCATGGAAAATTTACTAAAAATAATAATTTGAGATAAGAGATAATATAAAATATACTAAAAAAATTGATTGAATTCTATGATATGTTTTTTCATAGAGCATGCATCTTTAACACACAAAAGATTAGGAGGAGTCCCAACATTTAAAAAAAATGAAATAAGTGTCATAAAAAAATATTTGAAGTAGTTATTTTAAAGATGGTGTTCTCGAGTTTGGGTTGTATTCGACATTGTCTAATAATTTTGTTATCTTTAATTTTGCATGAATTTTATGATTTCTCAAATAATATATATGAACTAACATTCTCATACCAAAACAATTGATTCATTATACGAGGTTGTGTGAATTTAAAATTGAGATTATATATGTATGTTGGCTTTTGAGTTGATATAAATTATATAAATAATTAATAAATTTGTGTTGAATGTGAAATAAGAAATGTAATAAATATTATGTTGTCTAATTTTATTTTGTTTAATTTGTGATGATACTACTTTCACACAAGAAGATGAATTATTGAAGATATTCTTAATTGATAGGAGTTATGTTGTTAAGATACTTTAAAAGATAATCATTATAAATTATAAATGTAAGATATATTTTGAAATATTTTATAAATAAATTATATATAAATATAATTATAATATTATAAAATAATGTTTTAAATTTTATTTTATTAGTGTTTGTTATAATATATTAGGATATTATATTTTAGGCATGATAATATTTTTCCACATGACTACCTTTTAGAGATATTTTTCTAATAATAAAACAATAATAAATATACATATTTTCAAATAATTTTAGCATTAGTTTTATTCAAACCCAGAGTAATTACTTTAAACAAACATTTATTATTTTTCAAAAACCTTAAACTGCATTTATTATTAGATAAAATAATTAAAAAATAAATTAATTATTTTCAATTAGTTGTAACCATTAAAATGAAATATACATTTTGAAAATGATAGTAATGTATATTCTCTATCATATACAATGATATTAGTTCAAGAGTTTTTTAAGCATATTAATGACAAGAAATTGCATTAAAATGTTTTCCTTTTTTAATAAATAATTTTTTTTTATTGATATACTTCTTCCCTTCTATAATAATCACAATTTAATATTATTATACATGTATTAAAGATAATAATAATAAATACACTAATTTTTTTAAACAACTAAAAGAGTCAATTTTTCTACAAATGCACTATTTTGAATAAGATTTTTTTTTGAAGACATAGATGAAAAAAAGAAAAGCTATTTTTCATAAAAAAGAATAATTTAATTTTAAATTTAAAAAATTGTATAACGGTAAGAATTACAGAAGAGAGAGTAAGTATAAATGAAGTTAGGGAAGGGTTTTTGAGTTTTTTGAGAGTAGAACTGACTGACTAGTAAAAATAGAGACTCAATTTTCTTTCTCAGAGCGATGAGCTGGAATGTGATAACGGCACAGAAGATATTTTAGGGAAAGGTGAAAAAAATGAAAAAAAATAAGATTAAAAAATAAAATTAAGGAGAGAAAAAATGCTGACCAGTCCACTTACGGTGAAGGAGGATCCAACGGTGGATGATTAGAATCAAGAATGGTAGCGTCCCCCAACCACATGATGCGCAGAATTGGAATAGTAAGCTATTGTTTTTGGTCAATGGAAGTGTAATAGTGTTTTTGAAATAATTAAAAGAGTAGCAAGGGCGTGGCCCACAATGAAAAAAAGCCCATTAAAAAAGTAGTTATATAAAGCACTCTTGCCCTGAGGCGAAACCCTGAACAGAGTGGGTTTGTGTGTTGTGAGGGTTTGTGAGGAAGGAAACAGAAGATGAGTGGAAAAGTGAGTGGGAAGGTGAAATGGTTCAACGATCAGAAGGGGTTTGGGTTCATAACCCCCGATGATGGTTCGGAGGATCTTTTCGTTCATCAATCGCAGATCAAATCTGACGGTTTCCGAAGCCTCGCTGAGGGCGAGTCCGTTGAGTTCGCTATTGAATCTGATGCTGACGGACGCGCCAAGGCGGTCGATGTCACTGGTCCCGACGGTGCCAGCGTCCAGGGAACCCGTCGTGGCGGTGATGGCGGCCGAGGCTATGGTGGAGGACGTGGTGGCGGTGGCGGTGGCTACGGTGGTGGATATGGTGGAGGCGGTGGCTATGGCGGAGGTGGACGAGGTGGAGGCGGTGGCGGTGCTTGCTACAACTGTGGCGAGTCCGGTCACCTTGCTAGGGATTGCTTCCAGGGAGGCGGTGGAGACAGGTACGGTGGAGGTGGAGGAGGAGGTGGTAGGTATGGCGGCGGCGGTGGCGGTGGAAGGTATGGAGGAGGAGGAGGCGGTGGCGGCGGTGGAAGCTGCTACAACTGCGGCGAGTCCGGGCACTTTGCCAGAGAATGCCCAACCAATGCTCGTTGAAGTTTGTTTTAGGGTTTTATGTTTATGAATTGTGTTAAGTTCTTTATTTCAAGGTGTTTTAGGGTTTCAGTGGCTTCTGGTTAAACTATGAATTTTCATTAGTAGAATAGGTGTGTGGGATTTTGTTTCTCTTTTGACAATGTGTTACAAATCTGTAAGCAAGATCAGACCTACCTGGATTTACATTTTGTTATGGACTTAAATTTTGTTATGTTGTTGCATGGTGAATTATTGCTGGTTTAAGTGGAATTCTGAGAAGACTCTTGCAATGAAGATTGAATGCTATGATTAAGTCTTTGTGTTTCATATTTGATATTTGGCGTTAACTATGTTTTTGTGATGATATTTTCTGGTGGTGTTTAATAAGTTTGAATAACATTTATTATTTGTCACTCTTTACAAGAAAAACACGAACTACGAATCTCTGACAAAATTATGACTGTTATCTCTTTGGGAAATGGTTGTTGCAGTAGCAATTTGTCTGATCTAATAAACTTTTCAGTTTTTTCAAGGATTTATTGAAATAAGTGTTTATTGAAGATCAAATAAAGGATTGCAAAATATCTTGGGGGCAAATGGCGTATAGCAGGATTATTGCTTTGTTCAAAGCATAATTTAGGTTAACTTTAATGCCTTGAGGGTAATGGTATCATTCTATTGATCTTGGTGTGCTGTTTGTGGCTCAAACCCTTTTCAAGATGGGTAACATATTACTGTTTAATTGTTGCGGAATAAAGTTATGAATGACAGCACAAATTTTGAGGAATGTTTCAGAATGTAATTTAACTGAAGGGTTTTTGAATGTTTAATGAAAATTATTTTGAAGAAACATTATTATCTTTGGTTATTTTGACTATACTTAACAAGCTTTACTCGCCAAAATGATTCGAACACTCTCCTATTACACATATTGCTTGTGATCAATGCATTCGCAATACCTATATTGCTTGTGATCAATGCATTCGCAAATCTTTGAACACAGAAAATGTAGGGTTCGAAAATGGTTGAGGATAAGGATGAGGTTGGTGTTTTACTTTGAGGATGAAAAGCTAGGTGCAGGGGAAAAGTTTAGATTTTTTAGGGTTTAGGTGTGCAAGGAAAAGGTTTAGTTTTTTTTTTATCATATTATTTGTTTATTTCCTTTAATTTAGTTTCCGTTTCAATAAAAGGCAGAATCAAATATCTTACTTTTTAAAATGCAACATGACATTTTAAAGATTCAATTAAGTCCCTTTATCTTTTTAAACTTAACAGTATTTTTTTTTTATTGAGATCAATATAATCAGTTTTATAAAATTGTTCCTTGCTTATATTGAAACTTTTAATATTTATTTGCTAACATTTTTTGTTTGAAATAGGGCAAAAGTATATTACATTGTTGTGTTTTTAGAATTTAAGAAACTTTATTTATTTTCTTATTAATGAAATAATCAAATTAAAGGAAATATTAAAAATATAATTAAGTTGGAATGAAAAATACGGTGTGATTAAATCATTCTGGAGGTCTTATTATATTTAATTTGGGTATTGTTATGACATATAGTTTTTAATATCTTTTAAATTTTATTTTAAAAGATATTATAACCTACTTTAATAATTTTTATTTATATTTTAATACAAAGAAGTCTTTGTAATAACATGTTATTTTTGTTTACTTTTGTAATTTAATATTTTAAATTTAAAAGTTTCTATGCCACATTATTATATTTTAATGGAGATTTCTTTTTATAAAATTTATATATCTTAAACTTAAGAACTTCAGTATAATGTCGTAAATACTCTGAAGTGGGCAGAATGGAAAATGCAAATTGAACTTGGATCTCTACTGTGACATGGAAAATACTTTTTTATTGAATCATGCTTTTACTTATTTTAAAAAAGTAATTTTAACACAAGAACAAAATATTTAAATTGAAACGTAAGCACCTCTGTGTGTAATATATAATAACATAAAGACCTTCCTTTATTTTTAAATAAAAACTCTTATAACATCATATCAAATAGAATGATTTGATAAATAATACAATTTTATTATAAATTTATGTAAAAAGAGTTTGATACTGACATTAGATATAAATAAATTCTAAGACTAGTTTATACTCACTATTCTAAGATTAAATAATACAAATTTTCAACATTTCAGATTCTGTCACATGTTTTTCAAGTTAAAAGATATGCATGGTTTGGACGGACGAAAACAACATCACAAATTTTAATGAAAAATATATTTTTATATACTTTTGAAAAAAAATATTTATTGATTATACAAAACAAAATTAGTAATATAAGAAAGAGTTATCCAAGCTTTTAAATTCAGGTTTATAAAATAAGACGGGTAAAGAAGACTTACCCATATGCCACCACCATAACTTTACATATTTTCATTTTAGTCTTGAAAAAAATACGAAAATATCCTTTAACATTTTTTTCTGTGTAAACTATAATGCAATTAAAAAATATTATCATTGTAATGTATTTATAAAATTTTTTGTATTATAACCTACAATGTATTTAAAAAAAATTTAATATGTACAAACTATAATGCAATTAAAAAATATCATCATTGCAATGTATTTATAAAATTTTTTGTATTATAACCTACAATGTATTTAAAAAAAATTAATATGTGTTGTGACCATAACCATTCAATCATATCATGTAAATATCATGTAATTAAATAAAGGGCTGGATGCTGATTCTCATTCCAAGTTATAATCCCATCTTAAATGAAAAGTCTATTATGCTCTTCTATATGCATTAAATAAGGAGTCTTTTCTGCTTCTCTAAACAAAGAAAGTCTGTTGAATTGTCATGCTGAAACATTTACTCCTCTTTTTTCATTGGTTTCATTTCAAATTCAATTAAAATAAAACTAAACTAATTAAATTAAAACAAACGAAGAGTATCTATAAGTTCACTTCTTGATTGGATTTCATTTTAAATTCAATTAAAATAAAATAAATTAAATTAAATTAGTTTAGTTTTATTTTAATTTAATTTTAGTTTAATTTAGTCTCTCTAAGTCACACATTTTTTTCAAATTCAATTAAAATAAAATAAATTAAATTAAATTAGTTTAGTTTTATTTTAATTTAATTTTAGTTTAGTTTAGTCTCTATAAGTCACATCTTTTTATAAATTCAATTATAATAAAATAAAATAAATTAAATTAGTTTCTATAAGTCACACATTTTTTTTATAGTTATAATCAAGAAGTAAACTTACAGAGACTCTTCATCTATCATAATTTTGATTAATTTAGTTTTATTTTAATTAAATTTGAAATGAAACCAATCAAGAAAGAGGAGCAAATGTTTTAGCATAATAATTTAAGAGACTCTTTGTTTGAAATGAGGTATAGTGCCGTAGAAGAGACTTTTTATTTAATGGGTATAAAGGAGCAGAATATACTTTTGATTTAAAATAGAGTTGGAACTTGGAATGAGAATAAACATGCAGCCAGCAAAATAAACTTTTTATTTAATTATATGATTGGGTGGTGTTAGGATCACAACACATATTAAATTTTTTTTAAATGCATTGGGTTATACAAACCCCAATACAAAAAATTTATAAATACATTGGGTTGTAGAACCCGGAATACAATTTTTTTTTTAAATGCATTGCCCGTTATACAAACCGCAATACATTTAGAAAAATTTATATTTGTGGGTAGTTTCCATCGATGAAGGGTAGTTTCATCTTTTCTTCAAGACTAAAATGGAAATATGCAAAATTATGGAGGTGCACGAAGTCAATATGGAGGTGCATGAAGAATCATTCTTCCCAGGTTCAATTGCTTGAAATTTGGGCTTAATCCCTTTGTAAGCCCACTTTGGATGCTCCACAGTTTCCCTCTTCATTTATTCATCAAGCAAATTTCCTCCAGTTATAATGGTTCCTGGATTAATTCTCCAGCCCAAGCCTCAGTTAACATGCTTTTAAATAACAATTTTTAAAAAATGAAAACAACGTGATATCCAAAATAAAATAAAATAAAGTAACAAAGGAGAAAAAAGAGTAGTACGAGTGATTAATATTAATCCTACATTCTAAAGAAAATAACTCACGAAAATATATAAATATGCCACCCATGTATTGAATTTGTTAGGACAACTGAAGTTTTAATATTTAAGTTTTCCTGAAAGAAAAGTGAATAATAAAATAATGCCAAAAACTGGAAAAGCAAAATTATCGGAAATTATTTTACTAGTCTTTTATTATCCTAATCACTAAAACATTCAATTCCAAATCTCAGAAAAAGCATGTCCGAGCAATTAAGTTTACAATTTTTTTTTTGTTAATAATTACCAAATCATCATCTTATTTTCATGTTTGTGTTATCATCTAGTTATTTGTATAAAAATATTATTTTTACAAATTTTCTATATGTAAATACTAAAAACAATAAAAAAGTAAAATTCAATAAGGTGAAATTTCTGTCATTAGAAGTTTTTATTTCTGTCTTCTGCTTTGGATAATTTTTTCCAGTTCTCTGATATAGATTGTGTTTTCTAATCAGTAGTTTGGTTTCTCGTTTAAGCATGCATGTTAACGAAAGCAGAGAAAAGCTGTGGGAATTTTGCAAGCTTGCAAATGATGGTATCTATACAACAAAAGGTTCCGAGTTCCGAGAAGAATGAAAGGCTCGGTTACTCTTGTTGTCTTATTCCATTCAATGAAAAGCAGATAAAGTTCACTTTTCTTTTCAAGAAGAAAGGCGAAACTCACATTGATCAACGAGAAAAAGAAGATGGAAAATGTGCTAAAACGAAACTAAAACGAATGAACGAGCATGTCTCCAAAGTTGACAGCACCATCATCTTGTTGTGTTTGGGAGAAAAAAGGAGAGGCATTTAGAGAGGATGATGACCTTTAACTGAAAAGTCTCACGGCTCTGTGATTATGGTTGTAACTTGTTCTTCTCTTTTGGTTTTGCAAGGTTTTGCATGCTTGTTGCTGTATAAATAAAAAGCTGCATGTGATCTCAGAACTGGAATGAAAGGTCTGTTTACTTTAGATAGATCATGGCATAGTCACTGTTTATTCCACTAGCATTTGGAGGGAAGAAGATACACAATTATTAGATTCCCTACCCAAATCCACTTCTGCATGCTATATATGCATGTGTGTGTATATATATATATATATATATATATGTATGTATGTATATGTTACATTATATTACATGAATACATGTATGTGTTGTGTCAATTACTACAGTGTCTAGCAGCCTTATTTTTTGGCAAAGTTGTTCAGTATAATGTTAATGTACGTGTAATAGCAGATACTGCTTGGTTTGCTTTTCTTTCATGAACTCATGTCTGCTATTTTCTGCTGCTCATTGAAAAACTTCTGGGAAACTAGGTGGAAAGGCAAAGAGAGATGCTGTGGATTTTGGAACTATTCTTCTCTTTTCTTCTCTTCTCCCATCAAAGTACCTTTATTTCATCTCTAATCATTTTCAACCCTGCTCACTCATTGTTGGACAAGAAAAAGGGTGCTGGTTTTCATTCTGAGTTTGCATTTCCGAGGACATGGAACATGAGAGCTTCCTTTGCTTTTGTCACTTCAATTTTGGAAACTTTTCAGTCTTGCCAAACTCAGATTTTATCAGAAAAAAACAACAAAAAATGTTCTTGAATTTTATGATAGGAAAAATATATAGGGTGTTGGATGAAGAAATGTTGAGAAAAAATATAGATATGATAGGAAAAGAAGTGATGAAGAGAAATGGTAACCGGGGTTGTGTTGTTTGTAACAAAAAGATGCTCGTTTTATCATTTTTATTTGTATTATATTATGAAGTGTGTTCTTGTTTAAGAAAAAGCTACATCAGTTTTTTCACAGGGACAATTATTATTTAACTAACATAATGACATTACTGTCATCTGAATTACTTTTATGCTCTTTAGTTGCTTTCTTCCTTTCAGATGATTGATTTGGCTACTTCTTTTATCTGTTTCTAGTTAATTGTAAACCAATAGAGAAAAGGTATATCGAAAAGTGTGCTTTCTCTTTTCTAAGCTATTTTCTGGCAAGTTTTGTTCTTTCCAAAATAGACCCTGCAGAATCAAAAATTTATTCACATGAATCGTAATTCGTTGAGAAAAAATTATATCATGTTAGATGTTTTTGTCTGATAAATCTATTTAAAAGATTTTGTGACTAAAACTGAACATTATATATTCTTAAAATATATATATCTTTATAGGTCAGGAGGAGGAGTTGAATTCGTAAAGTGAAATAGTGTATAATGTTGAAAAATTGGTAAGAATTTGACTTCGGCCAGTCAAATTTTGATCAGATTTTTTTTTATTTTTAAATTTTCGGTCCTTTTTTTTTAATCTTTATAAAAAATTCGGAAAACCTCACAAGAATTTGTTTTTTCAAGGGACTGAATTCTGAGTGAATTTTCAGCATTAAGTGAGTTTGTTCACAATTGATAATTTGGCTTCCTGCGAATCAAATTTCAAGTAGTTTCTGGTGTACAGCAACATTTTTCATAGTTGAGAATTCAACTCTTTAAATCACACTAAAATTATATATATTATACAAGTATCTAAATCAGAAAGACATGTATAAGTAATTTTTTGAACATCGAATATGGAAACTGTATTATAAGTCTAGCTTTGGCCAGACTATTTAACTAGTATTTAACTTTTGTTACTAGTTTGAAAATTTTCCTTAACCTTATAGCGATTTTTGAAGAAATTTATTCAATAGTTTGTAAGGTAGTTTAAAAGTATATTTTTTAAAAGGTTAGCTTCTAATATTATACATTAACTCTTTGTAATACTTATTTCATAAACCTTTTCGTTTCATTTTATTATATTGTTCTTACGATAACTGTCGGTGACAAAGTGCTGAAAACAACCTTAAAGAAGTGAAGGAAATGGAAGAAGAATACATTATATGGTTATGACATGATAAGTACATTACTAAATTCAGAATGTGACCCAACTCTCATTTATCATTCTTCACATTAACCATCACAGTTAATCATTTCAGCAAAAAGCTTCACCCGTTTCAACTTGAAGAGTGCAACACTTAGTGGCCGTGATGAGGGTTGTGAAGCGGCGAAGGCGCGGTGGCATTCAGCTGTTGCGGCGGCACAGGTGGCAGAAGCGGTGGAGGGCATTGGTAACACTTTGTGAAGAGTCCAAATGTGTCAATCTGGTGTATGAAGTTAACCATGCTGGCCCACCCACCAAATCCAAACCCTACCACCAGGACCCACACCACCACAAACGAGTTGATGATAAAGGATCCGACCCATCTTCCAACAAACTTGGGAGGTTGTTCCACCGCATTCTGCATCACACAAACCACGTTCAGACCTTAATCAATGTTACTATACAAACACAATATTCTCTGCGTACTCCAATATTTATGCACTTGTCATTTAAAATAATGGTGATAAAGAATATAAAAAAGTGATTGGTTTTCGAGAAAATCCCGGGTTCTGTCTGCTAGACGGTGACCATACGCTAACTCTTCACAATCATAATTTTCCTTTCTCATTATCCCTATTCTTTGTGTTTGTTGTGGACACAGTAAAAGCAAACAGTGAATAACAAATTGCTTAGAACAAAACAATGAATGGAATAAATTCTAACAATGCTGCGGTGTTCACCAAGTCAAAACTTCTGGGTTCCGACAGTGATGTTTCAGAGATTGGATGACCCACATAACTATCTTTTTCTCTTGCCCTTCTTAAGCTTACTCAAAATAAAAAGTTGTTTTCTTGTTTAGTTTAACTTTCTCCTTTGCCACTCAACAAGTAGTTAATGAAGGGTACGTACGTAGTAGTACAATTGTAGGCTACTAGGAGGGGTGTTAGAGTAGTCCGTGAAGTGGAAAGGACAAATTTTTAGAAAATGGAAGTGTTCAGATTTATGATTATGAAATGATGTGTTTGTGTGTGTATATGAAATATGATATGAAGATGAAAAATATTGTACCTGTCTAGCAGAGGGTGATTTGAAGGTGAAGATGTGGGCGAGGGCAGGGATGATGTAAACGGTGAAGCTGACAAGGAGAGAGCCAACGGTGGAGTTGATGGGACCAAAGAAGGGGAAAATGATGGCCAAGAACCATATGGGGATCACCACTGGCAATCTCACCAAAGCACGCTTGCATAGGCTCTTGCACTCGTGCATCCCTATTGCTTTCTCCCACACGAAGTATAATGGGGTGCATGCAAACCCGAATGTTATGAACTGCAAGTCACAATATTTAACCATTCAATTCAATTATGATATTTCATAGCATGGCCATATAAGTGTGTTCATAGAAGAAGAATGAATAGTAAAAATCTGCTGTATGATAAGCTTGCCTGGTGGATGAGCATTAAAATTACAGCCATGTCACGAAAGGGTGATTTTGGGAGGAGAGCAAAGGCATTGGAGTGATTTAGAAGCATGTCTCCGAATGCCCAATACACTGCTGCTGCAGATGGAAGCGTCAGTGTCAGCACATACAGTGTTGCCAGCAAATATATAGCCTTGAACTTCTGAGGTTTCCACATCGCGTGCATTATCTCCCTGTACCAGTAGTACAACTCTCATTAATATACTCTCTCGTTAACAGTACTATCATATCATCAGCATAACTACTACAATTTCTGCAATCAAAGTTACATTATTTGTTGTTTTTGTTTTATCTGCATTCATTTTTGTGTGTCAAAATAACTAAGAAATATGGATGATTGATTTTGATGAAGTTGTTCCTATTGTGACCCTTGTTTGTTAATGTCTTTGTCGAATGTTGAAAAGTACATATTGATTACTAAGGGTGAAATATGAGGAATGAAAGGAATGTACTCAAATGTCAATGAAGAACAATGAGGAAAAATTCTTCATATAAGGAATAAAGGTGCTCATAAAGATACCATTTTTCCAAGGTAAAAAGAAAAGGGAATATTTTGTTGGCGCAAGGTTTTGATTTTGCTGAGTTGTGAGGGAAGAGACCTGAAAGCAAAGAAGTAGTGTTCACTGAGGAAAGCTGGATCTATAAGGGAGGGGCCCTTTTCATGATATAAAGCAATAAAGCATCCTAACATTTTAGAGAAAGAGTCTAGGCTTTCTCCAAAACTCAAGGATAGCAAAGAAAGAAGGCACTTTTCTTTTGCCTCCCACGCCTTCCAAGGGTATTTTCGGGAAAGACTGTTTCTGATGATGAGCACTGCAAGATATATTTTGTTTTTTCAAACATAAAGCACTCTATTTTCCATACTTCTCTTCACCCCAAAAGCTTGTGTAACGTATATTCTTGTTATAGAAAAGATTAAAATTAAAAAAAATGTAGGTAACTCCCAATAAAGCTTCTGGGTATGAGAATAGAGAAAAAAGAAAGAGACTTTATAAGATGGGTCATTAATTAGAGCTTGTATGTTCAGATTATGTCTACAGAAGTGAAGGTTGAGTCACTAGCAAATGACGTTAAGACTCAGCAGTTGCATTGTTATTTCGCTGTCCAATTTGGAACTATCTTAATTAGACAGTAGTAACTAGTGCTTGGTAATAAGCACGGGCAAATTTGCGAAAACGTAAAAGACACGAATATATATCTGAGATTGTCTTACACAGTAACAGCATGTCCCCCAAATGTGTAGAGAATGTTTGTGGCCCCCGTAAAATATAGAACCAATTTGGTCGGACCCGAATGCTTAACTCCTTCCATCTAACCAAAAAACAATTGGAGAAGCAAACTGTTAGAACTATAGTGATGATGTAATCAATAATTTAATATCATCAATAATAGTAATTTTAGACTTTAATAAAGAGCCAAGTAATTGCAACTTTGTGATTAATGTTACCTGACCGTGAAGGAGAGAGGCAACTGTGAGGTACCAAGCAGTGTAAGTGGTCATGAGGAGGCCCAAAAAGGACCAGATTCTGTAGTTGTGAAAGGAAGGAATAAAGACAGTGGTGGCACAGCAAGCTCCGAAGATGTAAGTCCAAGTCCTCTTGTCCAGGTTGTCGTTTATGTAATATATGTTGCTGAACAACATTAAAACAATATTCAGACCCCAATGAAGTTGCAGCAGGTAAGGTTATTATGGGACATGCATGTGATGTTGGTTCCTTGGCTTAACTTAGATAAAAATATATATTACTATAATAAAGAATTTATCTAGTTAGCCACAACTAATAAACAATGAAGAAAGAGTTAAAGGAAGGGTCACAGGACTCAGATTAAGTTGGGGTAGGTACCTTGCACAAGCTATCAGTTGTATGACAGATCCAAACAGAAGAAATGTGCAGTTAAAGGCCAAGCCCACGTTTCTCCAGTGCTTCCCCAGGAGCCCGTCTAGAACCTCAAACCACTGCATAATTTATGTCATTAAAACGACAATCAAATTTAAAACTTGATTAAGAGAATGTACTAAAAAATAAGTTGTGTCAATGTTGGTGAGTTGAACCTGGATGACATGGTTTCTGAAGTTAACTTTCTCTCTCTCTTTTCTTGTTCTGTATTCAACGTAGAGTATGCTAATGAGGTAGGCCGTCCAGCTTCCAAGTAAGCCGTAGAAGAGTTGAAAAAGTATGCCAGAAAGCATTCCCAGCTGGGAAAATGAGTATGGCAACGTAAGCAGAACTTGAGCCACCTGACATGTTAAGGACATAATGTAAACATGATTCTCACGGAAGCACAACATTAAAAACATAGAAAGAATCAAGCTCATGATGTTGGAATAGAACGAAAGATGTTAAGCTATGTCAAGAGCAGAATATGGAAAGGAATATGTTCTTAAAACCAACCACCAACCTGGTTGGAAGCACAGCTGAACCAAGCATCATAAACAGAACCACCGTGCCACAATAAGCTAGATAACCGGGATTTTACGTCCTTTGGCTTTCCTTCAGTTTCCATTTCCACGTAGTTTCCTGCTATTACCGTTTCAACCACCTTATCCGATGCCATTTTCTTGGCTTCGTGGATCACTTTCACTTTCTTTCAAGTCTGAAACTCCTGTTGTATTAGGCCACTGACTCTATCTCCTTGATGTGGTGTGTTGTTATTGTTGCTGAAATGGGGTTTGAGAGTTTGAATAAAAGCAGGTGTGGGGTGAGAAGAGTTGAGGTTGGAAAATGGAAGAGAAGATGGAAGGAGAGGAGTGTTGAGGTGGTGTTATATATACAGGACAGGACACAAAAGGGTTCTCGAAGGTTGAGAGAGAGTGTGTATGAAAGGTATTGTAGAGGGTGGTTTTGGGAAGCGAGTGAATCCACTTTTTGAAGAACAAAAAGTAAAAGCTGCTGAGGTGCTTTGACGAAAAATCCCTTGGTTCTGTTCTGGAGTCCCTTTTTGTAATTACAACTTTTGTTATTTACCTTAATGCTCACGTCTTGGTTTGGATTTGGCCATGAGCTGTGAACAAATTTGATTTAAAAATGAGTAAATTGCTATGAAATGACATATTTTACTAGCTGCTTAGGAAGCGTGATGGCTTGTCCGCACGAGCGGGCCTCTCGCAATTCGAGCTAATGATAATGGCAATTTTCCTTTACCCAACTGCACTGTTCTTTGCATTTTGATCAATTTGCATTTTTTTAATTGCCTATTAAGATCAGAGAGAGCTCAATGAACACTACAGTTACACAGTTATTTGTATTTTTACTCCAATGTTCATGAACCAAAATTTTGACCCTTTAATTTTAATGGTTTTACATTGGCCAAAGTTGAATCTAGCATGTCATGCTTAGTTGATAGTTTTATAGCAGACACAAATGTAACTGCGACCAACCTTGTCCACACCTTTGCCTTAACCTTAATTTTTGGCTCACATATTTATCCCTTTGGTTACGGTGTTGGAATATGGAGGCTAACACGGCACAGCAAAAGTACGTTTTTTGGAGAACAAGGTCAATTTTGGAGAGGACAAAAGGATGAAAAAAGAAATAAGCAAAGGAAGGAGTGTAGGAAATAATATGAGTGTAGACCGCATGATTGCAGCCAAACGGGCGTGGTCGCTTTGCAAGTCGAAGAAAGCTGCTTTTATCACATGGCCAACTCTTTGTAGACTCGAGAATCCCTTCCACCAAATTCCATGCTCAAACCCCAATTAGAACATATTCCACATGCAATTTATTTGCTTATATTTGCATATGCACAATAATATAATGCCATAGGGGATTGATACGGGATAAATACATAGACAAAACATTGATACAATTGTTAGATCATGTGCCCTTGCCCAGCTGCACCTCTAAATTGTTAATGTTTATCTTGATTTTCTGTGGTACTCTAATATTCTCCTGTGTCTCCTTGAAAGAAAAAAATAATTGTTCTCTATATGTTATCTTCATCCTATAGATTCTCTTTGTTTTTTACCCTCCTCCGAAAGATGGAGTTTATTGTTCTAACTGCTATCATTAAGATTTTCTTATTCTTTAGTACATATCTTCGAGTAAAACAAACAAAAAGAGCCAACCTTTCTTCAGTTCTGTCAAATATTTATTCAACAATTTTGAACCTTGAAGAAATACAATACATTATATTTCATGGGGGGTAAAGTAAAATGGTTGGTTTCTTTCACCCCTCGTTTTCACTGTCAAGAAATTTTCTGACAGTGGTCCAAAACAGTGCAGGGAAAAGTTACCAGCCTCCAGATTTGTCTTTTTTAAATTTGAATGCTTTGGCCAAAGAGCTCACTGGTTATTCTCCTTCAGCTCATGATGATAAACCATGATGAGTTTGTCTTTTTTATGAATTAAGATAAGAACATCATTTACCTAGTGGTGCTGCTGATCATACTGGGGGTAGAAATTAAAATAAAAAGGGAAGCATGCATGAGTTGAGGGTCCAAAAAGCATAAGGTTTTGTTGCAGCCAAACATATTCATGAAGAATGTTGGAAGCCCACATCGCACTCCTTGTTTAGTCACACTTTCAAGTCACTGGGACCAGAAACATTCTCTGTGGCTAATGTCTCCTTGACCAACTTCATTCTATTGCCTACCTTGTTGTTTGTTTAAATATATTCTTAGCATAATCAACACCTTTGCACCCCATTTATTGATGCTATTAAATTTTACCCATGCGGGGAAATGTCCTTGTTATGTTGTTTCCAACGTTGGATCAACTAACACTTCTTTCTACTGACCTTCATTGTCAGGTGAATTGGTGGTTAACGTGGGTGTCTGCATAATTAGCACATTCAGCCTGTTCTCCACGTTTTCAAGCAATTCCCAAGCAAAATGATGTTCAGGAACGATTCCATTTTCTGCTTCAATTATGATTCTTCTCTAGCCGCTTTCCAACAGTGGAATTTGTTATGAATTTTTTGCTTCATGTTTACGTTACAACTGTCCCTTGAACTTAATTGTGGAATGGTAATACTAGTCACATTTTGAATAATTTTTGTTTGGAGTTGATTTTGCAAAAATCCTGTGAAATTGACTCAGCAGAAACAGATTAACTGATTGGAGAAACCTATTGATATAAATAGCAAATCAAGAGAGGGAATCATGAACGAATACAGATTTTATGAAGCTTGGATTATAACATTTAAGACAGGGTATGTCATGCTGCAGACAGTTCTTTTAGTTGAATCATGTCACAGTCCACAATTGTGGTTGGGGACCATGGTCGAAAAGTTACATTTTTTATTCCAATGATAATGTTGAAACAGAAACAGAATTTCAAGTTTTAACTGAATGCTTGTATTTGTCGGAGTCAACAAACAACTAACAATATCTAGTGTGCCTACTAAAGTTGGTAGCATGCTGCACCATTTAGTGGTGAACTTGCTAGAGATTTAGGGAAGTCAAACCTATAAAGAGCAATCAAAATCTATAGCTGACTTTGGTTTGTCTGGAAATGAGTATATGCTGATGTTTAACCACTTAACCACTTAGCTTACTTAATTTAGAGTAGAACATGATCATACCATAATCATGCATCAAATCCACTCTGAATTTCAAGCAAGCAGCTCTAGCTAGCCATATGAAGGCTATGAAATCTGAAGGTATACTTAATTTATCTTAACTCAAGCAAGAAAAAAAGATGACGCAAAGAATTACTTTCTTTATCTTTACTTCTAGAGATGATTATGCACTCCAATGATTAAAATTTCTCTTGTGGGTCAATACTTGATCCTTTTTGGCATCTATATCTCCTTTCTTGGTGTGGTATTTTTGAATGTGGGACTCCCTCTCCCTGTGCTGATCATGGAAGATTGACGTTAGCACTTTTGGAAGGCATGGTGCAGCAAAACCTGCGTTGACTCGTGTTTCCATTGCATGACGTGGCTACTTGCTATTGCAGCATTAGTACATGACTAATTGTTGATGCAACGGTGGTCAACCTTGGTTGCAAAGATGCATGTCTATGTTTGCATACGCAATATAATTGGTGTGATGTAATTTATCCACAAACACCATCATGGTAGCCCATCTTTTTTGCATCCATGCTGGAGCTGGGCCTCTCCTGTCACCAAAAGAATCCCATCAACAGAAAGAGCTTTTGCTCCACTTTAGTGCCTTTCTTTGCACTCTCAAGATCGAACAAATATTCTGCTACGTTTGCCAGCTAAACTGTCATAGAAATTGATACATTTTGCAACTTTGTTGAATACATGTTACAAGGCCTGGTCCTTTGATATGATTTCCTAATTAAAGTTGTGCTTTTTACGGCTGAATGAGAATAGTATTCGTATTAAAAGATCACACAGCGCTGTCTATAATTGAAAATCACATTAGTTTTGCTTAATTATATGAGTTGTTCAATGTGGAAGAAAAGTAAAAGACATTTGAGTACAAAATGAGATTCGACCAACGTTAAATGTCCAATGAATTTTCGTTGGTGTCTAATACGAAGCGAGACTGGGTTTTGGACACATTACATACTTGTAGGCCCAATTCTGTTTTGCTCAACAAAAGCCCAAACTTACTATTAAGACATAAGAGTTATCATAACGAGTCAATATAACTCACTCTGGTTTACTCACTTTCTAAAAAGTGAGTAAACAAAATTTGACTTACTTTTTTATGACTTAAAGAAACAACTTAGCCAACTTAAATGAGTAAATAAACGTTATTTATAATTGTATAGGATATTTATCAAATAATTAATAAAAAATGGTAGTAATATAGTGACTTTTATTTTTATAAGAAACCTCCACACTAGTATGTCTACCTAACTTTCACCACATAACTAATTAGGGTGAATTGGTTGTAAGTGAACCAACTTATATTTTCAATACATCATTTTCAATGAATTTTTTTTTAACACAACGTTCCTGTCAATATATTATTAAGGTAGGGGAATTGAAGAAATTCAACCTCACAATTCTTATTTATTGAAGTGATGAGATTTGTATATTAATTTTACTTTTTAATGTAATATTTTCAACACATTTCCTTATGTTGAGAATATCAAATATTAGAATAAAGAAAGGTTTAATAATAAATCAGAAGCTTAATAATGAACGACATAATAAGTCTAAATTTTAATTCTACATAATTTTAATATTATATTAATATAGTAAAATATAAGTCAAATTCAATTTTATAGAATTGACACAATAAGATGAAGTTTATCCTAATTATATATTATAAAATAGTCTTATGGTATAATAAAATCTCAAACAAAATCTAATATTTTGTGAAAAGCATATTGAATTCTTAAAATAGAAGAACGAGCTTTATATGAAAAAAATAATTGTAGATTCTAAGGAATCAAAATAGATATGGTAAGTAATATATATATATATATATATATATATATATATATATATATATATATATATATACACTAATTTTGAATAATTATTTCACGTAAGAGTTTAAGTAATTTCATTTAATTGTTATTTTATAATAAAATATTATATTTTTATTGTTAAAATAGTTGTATTTTTTGTTATTTCTATATAAAGTATTAGAATATTATTTATTATCTTAACAGTTTTTTTATAATGTTATTTTAAAAGCTATCAGGATAATGAACTCCTCAGTATTAGAAAAGATTCAACCAGAACACACATTGTAGTGCCTGTTACATATATCCTGTTCTTCATCCTTCGGTACTTAAGCAAGTTTTGATTGATGACTCTCTTCACGCATTCCACAAAGACAATACCTTAATACAATAATAATACATCTTGTGCTTCAGATTCTTCTCTGTTGCCATTTTATTGTAATAAAAGACTGAGACCTGGCTGCCACATCACCATTATGTTCTGACAACTTATGTGCCTTTTTCATATTCAACACTCTATTCAAACATTATCTTCAATGAAATCTCCTACTGTTACCTTTAGATGCTTGTGCCATTGCAAAGGAATATTCAAACTAACCACAATTGATCCTCGAATTTCATCCATTTGCCAAATTGCATTATCCTCACCAATTTAATTTGTCCATTGATGTTGTCCCATCAGAAGCCCGAATAAAACTAGTTGTTTACTGATAAAAACTCTTAATCTCAGCATTACAGTTCAAACATAGCAACATTTAGCCTTTCCAGACTTCATTCCCGAGTCACCCTCCTTGCTAGGCAAACAGACCTTATACCTCGCAACTGTAACAATTTTACCTTATTTTATATAGAATTCTTAATAACCAATAAATGAATACACAAATTTAAAGAATCAATAACAAGACTAGTCAAACAGTAAGAAATAATGTAATTAAGAAGAAAATAACTAAAACAATTCGTTAGGACAGAAAAAATGTGCTAATTTCTTTATTTACTAAATAACAGATAAAATATTGAATTTTGCAGAAATATTGAATTTTGCCTAATGTGATGATGATATATCAGTATGGTGGAATTGAGTTTCACGTGAGTTGTATTGGACAAGTGTAAGAGGGAAACTATATATTAAAAAAAGAAAAAGGAAAGGAAAGTTTTTTGTATGGTAAGGGATATTGTTCGGCTTAAGGAACAGTGAAGTGAAAGAGGTGGCGAAGAAAAAGAAAGGGAAAGCAAAAGAAGAACCCAAAAGAACACAACCAACTGAACCTATTTGCTGTTTTTTGAAACTGAATCAATCTCTGTTCTTTGGTTATTCTTAATCCTCCACATGGCTCGCCGACTTCTCTTTCTCATCATTCTCACCCTTCTCGCATTATCTTTCCTCTCAGGTAATTTCCAAAACCACAAATTTAAAGAAAAACAAAAACTTTACATATAAATTCGTTTGAGCACTTATGGGGTTGCTGAAATTTGCAGAGGTACAATCAGCATCGTTCAAGCTTGTGAACAAGTGTCGCTACACGATATGGCCGGGATTACTCTCCGGCGCCACCTCGCCGCCGCTTCCCACCACCGGATTCGCCCTCCAGACCGGAGAATCAAAGACATTAAAGATCCCGAAATCTTGGTCGGGTCGGATATGGGCACGGACCCTCTGCGGTCTAGACGCGGACGGAAAGTTCTCTTGCGCCACCGCGGACTGCGGCTCCGGCAAAGTAGAGTGCGTCGGCGGTGCCAAGCCCCCGGCGACATTGGCAGAGTTCACCCTAAACGGGGCCGACGGGTTGGACTTCTACGACGTGAGTCTGGTCGACGGTTACAACCTTCCGATGCTGATCGTGGCGAAGGACGGCACCCGGGGCGGGTGCAGCGCCACGGGGTGTCTCGTCGACCTCAACGGCGGGTGTCCGAAGGATCTGAGGGTGGCGCGCGTGAACGGCAGCCGCCGGAGCGTGGCTTGCCGGAGCGCGTGCGAGGCCTTCGGTGACCCTCGTTTTTGCTGCAGCGAGGCGTACTCGACGCCTGACACGTGTGGTCCTTCTCCCTACTCGCTGTTCTTCAAGCACGCGTGCCCACGCGCGTATAGCTACGCGTACGATGACAAGACCAGCACCTACACATGTGCCTCCGCCAACTATTTGATCATTTTCTGCCCCTTGCCCTATACCAGGTTCAGTTACTATTTCACCATTTCCAGCTTCTTTTGGTGTATAAAGTAAGGGTAATTCTGACTTTTTGCTGAAGCGCATGATTGAAATGGAAACATATTCTAGGTAGATGAAGGTTTTTTAATGTAGAATGGGATTAAGTAATGCACAGTGACAGACATTACTTTATTTGTCTATGTTCTGTCTTCTTCTTTGTGCTGTTGAGCTGTCCAACTTAGATTATTGTATGTTATGTGGTCCATATTATTTTCATGAGCCTCTATGCTTTTGTTAATCCCCTTCCCCCATTTTAGGGAGTTAGAGTAATTGTTATATTGTTAAACTTTTTTATGATTTGGTGAACTCTAACCTGCAGAAAATGGTGATCACTGGCTTAGGACTTGTATACAATATTACATTCGTAGGCTATAAACTAGTTGTTATTCTCTTTCCATGTTCCAATGAAGCACGTATTTATGTAAAAGTGGGCGTGCTTCCATAATTTGAACTTTTCTTAGATGGGAGGTTCTTAATTCCCACAAACTCGCTTTTCCTTTCTGAGTTTGGATTTTTCTTGGTGTTCTTTTTTTCTTTCGTGCCCGACATAACACCCTTAAATCCCGTAATAAGACAGAAACAGATGGACGATTTAGATTTTTTTTTTTCATGTTCTAGACATTCTTTTATTGGTACATATTGTCATGTTCTAGATTTTTGAGTAGGGGTAGGGTTTCTATCCATATGGTGAATAACATGTGCATGTGTGTTGTGTGGTGTTGAACAGCCAAAAAGTTTTGGGAGCACGTAAAGATGGGGCACCACTTCCTCTGGTAAACAAAACTATGATGTACTTATCAAGGCTACAGTCTAGTGGCTCTTCACCATCAGCTGTGGTTGAAACGCAGAGTAGGGCTTATGTTGCCTCTATTTTAGTGGCTATGTTCCTGTTCTGCCCTCTCTAGCACCATTTTGCATGGACATTTCAGATAGATAGATAGATAGATAGTGTCACCGAAATAGCTGCTTCTTTATATAGCCCTGTAAGCCCTTCATGCTGTCACCCTTCTACTGTTTTACACTAAACTATGAAATAGATGCTGTGCTGATTCTACTCATCATGCAGGACTTGAAGGATATCATATAGGAAACACTGTAAATCCTTTTTCCTTTTTGTTTATATTGTCTCTTTTTTCCCACTCTAATACATCAACACTGCACTGGATCCTTCACTTCTTCTTATTTTATTAGCAGGGAGGCATTACCAATTTGCAAAGTACTGTGTAGTGAATATTATTTTACTTGTTATGATAGAGATAGATTGTAATGAGTGCATTAGTGTGTATACATGAGGATAGGCTTTTGAAGTGATCATTGTGAAGCTTCCTGCACAGTTTTGGATTTCAATTCCTTACAGGAATGGACTCATTAATGGGCTTACCAAACTTAGCCTTTATATTTGTTTATACTTTTTACTTCTGTGAAGAAACTAAAAAAATACTAATAATGTGAAGATAAACTTTTTGTAAATAGTAGTAAGAAAAAGAAAGTAAAAAAGATAGATTCTTTATAGGTTTAAAAAACTTGAAATTAATTGATATATTATGAAACTTCTCTCTTCTCATTAATTTTTTCTGAGATTTCTTTTCAATCAGGGTACTGATAGCCTGTGAAGAAATAAAAAGAAAATAATTGCATGGGACCTTTGCAGTGATTCTACAAAAAGAAGAGAACAAAAGGCACAAAACAAAAAACCCTAATTGTTTATATCACACACATAATAATTATATACATAAAATAAGGAAAAATTAAGTCTTTTTTTATAATTATTATCGATTATATGATACTTATATTCAATTATGTGTGTGTCTTTTTATAATAATATTTGAAAAACAATATTGCTATTACTGTAATAAAAATATACAATTATATTTTCATTATTTTTTAATCAGACAACTTTTCTTTTTGTTTGCTACTCGGTAAAATAGTCATGATAAACATGCCTTTACTCAAAGTATGTTAAAAAAGTATATATTTGATTGGCAAAGATAATAACAGTTCATGAATTGTAACTTAACCAAGTGATATAAGGTTCTAAGTGGTATTGGCTTTAAATATATAATAAATCATATCACAAGGAAAGTATTGATGTTGTAAAGCACAAACACATCTTGAAAAATAACTATTTGCATGGTTTGGATAAAATTATTTGACTTATTTATGATTTTTCAAAATGCATTTAAAATTTCAATCCATCATCTCTCAGTTTAAATAAAAAAATAAAACATTTAACTCTTTTGGATCAAATTATTCCATTCATTTATTCCTCGATTTGTAGGAGATATTAAATTAATATATTAAAATATGTTATATTTTTAATAATTATATATTATTGTGAATGGATAAATAATGATGGGAAAGAAGTGAAATGAAAAACCTTTTAATAATTAGAATAATTATTCCATCCATTAAAAAAAGTTAATAATCTAATAAATGAGGAAAACGAACTACGTTTAATTACATTTTCTTAAGAATATATAGTCTAAAAAAAACAATTAATCATATTGAACTAACCAATAAATTGACCATTTATTATGCGTAATAATTCAACTCGTCCAATAAAATTAATTATGTTTTATAGGATAAATTAATTAAAATTAAGTTTTCTTATGAACATTATTCACTGATGTCTTAAAACTTTTGTCTTGCAAAAGTCTAATTGATGATAAATAAAGTATGACAAAAGGTTATTTTTATGAAATATTTGGCATGATTAAGTTCTAAGATGCCAGTATCAATTAATTGTGTTCAACCCGTTAATTAATAATTAAAAAAATGAATTTATGGTTTAAATTATAAATGAATGAATTTGTTTCAGTAATAAGATGTGATAACTTTCTTAAACTCGGAATTTGTTATTATCTTTTTTCATTTGATTATTTTCTTGGGCTTACAAATTCATTTCCTCAATTAAAGGTCCACACCCTTAATTCTTTTTGTATTATTACGCTAATTTAGTCATGGATACTTGAATTAAGATTTATTATTTTGTTATCAAATTATCATTTGATATATATTTATTTTTTATTACGAGAAAATATTTATAAATTTATATAAGGTAAACACAATAATTTCTGATTTATTCGCTAATACTCATGATTTGTTTTTTTTTTTTGTTTTTTTGGTTTTGGTACGAATAAAACCTTCGGAATCAACACTACCTTTATGCTGCGATTTGATAATAAACTATCAAGGTAAATCGAAATCTTACTTACTATATCATCTTAATCTTGAATCTTAATAATGAACAATAAGACTATGAAGATAAGTTGCAACCTTTTATTTCGTTAAATAATTATTAGTTATTGAAATTATATTCTCCCTCGGCTAATTTCACATTGTACATCCGACACAAATAATTTTTTGAAAAGAAAGTTAACTTTGCACAACTTAAAATTGAGAATAAAGTGGGACTCTTTTTACATATCTTGGACTTGAAAACTTATAACCATCAAGTAAACTTTTTATTTTTTATAATTATTGTGCTTATTTTTTCATTTTAGTCAAGTGGACCATAAATCCATTATTCTTTGTTGGGAAAGTGTGCTCAAAATGCCCATTAACAATCATGTGTTAGAGTGTCCAATGTTTCAATTCCTTTTATGTTGCTGTTACTGCAGGCAAATATAACCCACAAATCTCAATCACAACTTTTCTAATCTCTGTTTCTTGGTTCTCTATGCTTGGATTTGGGTAAGTTAAAAAAAATAAAAACTCCATAAATTATATTTTGAAATTTATATTCGTAGCCACCTGGGACTTTGTTTATATATATTTATAAAACTGTTTGTGGTTATTAATTTTCTCACCTTTTATTTCTTAGATTTTGGGTTTATGAAGGTTTGAAAGTCAATATTTGCAGTTTACAGTTGTGGCATAAAAAGAAGAGAGGAGAATGGAATCCAATGTTCTCACATAATTGCTTCTGCCACTCTGGTAAGTACGGTAAACAACGATATATCCAAACACCTCCTAATTATTTTTCATATTACCTTAATTTATCCTTAAAATAAAATCCTAAAATGCAGCTTATAAGAATAAATTAAAAATTACCATAGGTTATTATTTTTAACTTAAATTAAATTCCGCTAAAGTTTCTAACTGAAATAAATAAATAAAAAAACATACACTCATAATACTGTCATTCACTTTAACTTTGATGGTAAACACAATTAATTATTGTTTAGTTGACATGGGACATATGAATGGAGAAGGTTGTTGGGTGAATGGGATTGGACCGATCTGATAAACTATTTGAATTCTCGTGTCGCAGTGATAATGTTTGAAAATTAGCTTCCTAATACATATTTGAAAACGTTAAGTTTTAATATTTTCAGAAACTAAATTGTGAAACAGTGAATACAAGGACGCGTATCGGAATAACAATAAAAAAATGGCAAAAAAAAACGGTAGAAGAGGAGATGGTTAAAAGAAACGAAGCATTAGCCCGCAGAAAAGAGACTTTGGATTTTCTTTTTCCTCGATTACAGGAATTTAATCTTTGAAATTAACATTATACTATGATTAAATATTTGATTAATGGCTGTGACTGAAATATTAAGTGTGCATCCAGCCATTCATGTTTGAATTGTCTACTAAGATGTTCTAACTTCTAAAAGAGAAGAAAATTGAGTATCAGAGACTAATGAAATGAATTCGGCTGTGTAATATTACTTAGAAGAATACTAAATATTTATAATATGATCGTTTAAAAAAATTTAAATTACTAAAATTAATTCCCTGTTGTGCTATATATTATCAGTCATGTCATTTAACGTAAGTCAACCAACCAATTATTGAGTGATCAAATTTGAATATATTTATCAAAATCCTTATTCTTTTTTAACCATGTAAGCATTCACAAGATAGACACGCTACGATCTCAAATTCAACAAAGTACAAAATATCACTTTAAATAGTTTGGGCAAGGCCATTTAAAATTCTATAAAACAGAAAAGTGAATTTAAGATAAAAGGTATTGTTATTTTAATTTTATTTCTCTTTATAATTTGAATTTTTATTGATTTGAGCATCAGATTTCTTGCAGGACTTCTTCTCGAAACTTTGAATATTAAAAGGAATATTAAACACGTATGACTGAAATTTATAAATAGTTAAGGACAATTGAAAACTTAATGATTGTAAAAATTAACCGATCATACAAAATTAACAATCACATCTATCAAGATCACTTATATGTAAGTGATTTTGAATTTTTATTTAAATATATTTTTATATTTTATATCTAACATAATTAATTATTCTAGCATTTGTTTGGATTTAAAAAAAATTAAATTTAATACATATATGCAAATATGTTTTTGTTAAGTATCTTTGAAATTATCCGGATTCAGATATAATTTCTTATTGAACTTAATTGAAACATCTTCAAATTTAATTATACTTAAAAAAAAAGAGTTGGATCTTTACTATAACATCGTCATTCATGATTAGTTGGGATAATTTAATATTAGTTTTGCTCAAGACATTCGTATGCCATGTAATCTTTAATGTTTCATAATATTACTCAAAGATTTATATATTTTTTTTATTATGTTTCATAAGAAAGTTTTTTAATTTTAACAGCGAATGTTGTAAGAAATTTTAATGTTAAATATCTAACAAGAAATGTTTTAGTATTAAATATCTCACAAGAAATGTATTAAAGTTTTTTTTATGTTAATAATTTATTTAAAAACATTATCTGTTAATTCTGTATAAATCATATGACCTGTGTAATCCTGTCTGTGTCTTTTATTAAATACGATATAAATGTTACATGACTTAAATCTATTAAGTGGTGCCGGACATTAAAAGAAAATTAGAAAAAAATTAAATTAAATGTTGCAGGAAGAATATTTATTAATTTTTTTGTTATTTATGATGTTTGATGCGAGTTTACTAAAGAAGAATTCTACCAGATTCATTCTTAAAAATTATTTACAACAAATATCTATCAAGACCTTTATAAAAAACACTTTAAAAAAAATCTATAATTTTCTTTTTATGTTCGTGAATTAGTTAAAAACATTTAAGATAAGAAGAAAAACTCTAAGTGAAAAATCTTACAATCTGATGTTACAATACACTATAGTGTTTTTTTAATAACTTAAACATTGCATTTGTCTTTAAGACATTAATTCTTTTTAGTTAGGAATAATATAATCTTTCCATCACTTTTATTGTTATTAAGTATTTTAGTTAATAAGAGTTATTATTTTAAAATGTACTCCATGTTTCAATTAAAAATGTTTGTTGTTTTAAGGGACTAAATATCTTAGCAAATGGTATTTGTTGTTTTAAACAATATTCAATTTATATCTTGTAATAATAATTTGTTTGGTATAACTTGGTGATATTGGAAAAAAATTAGTAAGTATATCTTTAACTATATTGAAGATCGAAGTCCAAAACCTACAGAAAACCATAGTCCATCAAGTAATAAAGTTGTTAAGACCTGTTTAAGAACAATTATTAATATGACAATAAAATAATTTAATTTCAATAATTCTTTGTAAATATTATTTTAATAGTGAGTTTGTTAAGAAAACTATAACATTTAAATCTTATTTTTTGTTTTTCAGATATTTTCAGTGAACACAACTTAATCAATCTTTCTTACAACATCCTTAAGTTAGTTTTAACTCAACCTACATTAAAATATTTGTTGCCAATCTAAAAACAAGACATCTTTTAACTTAATTTTCACAGTGAGTCATGATTAAAAGTTCATTTTAGATTCTATCTGAATTTCAACCATATATCAACTTAAAACATATAATTAATTTCATCCAATTAAATATTAGTGAGACATTAATGAATGGAGATAAAGGTGTGTAGTATGATTGAATGAATTTAGAGGACGTTAGTGGTTGTTAATCAAATGGCTGTGCAAATGGGAGCGGAAGAGAGGTCCGTGACCGTTGTTAAATCCACCTGATTAGGGATGAAATTATTGTCACTGTCATACTATATTTATTTAGCCACTCCTTAAATGCTGTGTTTTTCACAAACACTGTCCTTAGTAAAACTCACACTGAACTTCCACTTTTACCCCTAAATCACTCTCGTCGTTTTCTGCCTCCTCAATACAAACAAACACTACCCTTCTTCTTCCCTGACCCTGCTACTCTTTTGCCACTCACTCACTAACACGGTAGAAGGGGCGTGTTAGTGATCATAACAGAACACACACCATACCCAAGCAAGAAAAGAAACCAGCTCCAACGTATGGATCTCGTACCACTCTCATGTCTCACTCTCATTGTTCTCCTCTTTACTCCCCCAGGTAAAAACGCTTCCTTTATACCACCATAATGTGTTTTGTTCCTTGTTAAACTTAAAAAAACAAACTTTTTTACTAACTATAGCTTCTTCTTCTTGCTCATGTTCTTCAGGGGTTATGGGTGCCACCTTCACATTCGTTAACCGATGCGACTACACAGTGTGGCCAGGCATTCTCGCAAATGCCGGTAGCCCACCACTCCAAAGCACCGGCTTCGAGCTTCCCAAGGATACTTCTCGCGCCTTCCAAGCTTCCACCGGCTGGTCCGGTCGTTTCTGGGCCCGAACCGGCTGCACCTTCGACGGATCCGGATCCGGCTCCTGCCTCACCGGCGACTGCGGCTCCGGCCAAGTCGAATGCAACGGCGCCGGAGCCGCCCCGCCGGCCACTCTCGCCGAGTTCACGCTCGGCACCGGAGGCCAAGACTTCTACGACGTCAGCCTCGTTGACGGCTACAACCTTCCCATGATCGTGGAGGGCACTGGCGGGTCGGGTCTATGCGCCTCCACGGGCTGCATTTCGGATCTGAACCAGCAATGCCCTGCGGAGCTGAGAGCCTCTGAGGGAAGCGCGTGCAAGAGCGCGTGTGAGGCTTTTGGTAGCCCCGAGTACTGCTGCAGCGGCGCGTACGGCTCACCCGCCACCTGTAGGCCCTCCATTTACTCGGAGATGTTCAAGGCTGCTTGCCCCAGATCGTATAGCTACGCGTACGACGACGCTACCAGTACGTTTACGTGTACCGGCGCTGATTATACCATTACCTTCTGTCCATCCTCTCCAAGGTTAACACTTTACCCTGTTATCTTTTTTTTCTTCTGATGTTTGTTCCTTCTGCATTTCATACTATAGCCCTTCCATTCATTCCTTGCTCGCTCTGTTTCTGTTCCATGCTTACTCACTTTACCACCTAACTTTTTTCCTTCATGCAGTGCTGTATTTTACTGGTTCCTATTGTTTTATTTCTGTTTTTTTCCTGCCCTAAAAATCGCATCTTTGAAACTGCTACCTGCTACTATTTTTTTACAGATTACTTTTATGCAGATGTGTAACTTATTTTGAGGAAGGGTAAAATATTATATTGTTTTCCTGAAAAATTTCAGTTAACCCTAAATAAGTCCAGCGTGAAAGTCATGTATCTGTATGTAGACATTGTAGTTCGATGTCACATAAACATCATATTTAGTCTTTTTGTTAAGTGTCAAACAAATCTATCTTTGCTGATTTACTTTTGTTTTAGTTTAATGTTATAAACATCATGGAATATATTTGTACTATACTTATTTTATTCTGATGTGAGAATTTTTGTAGTATAATCGTAATTTCTTATGTGATATTCATTTGTGGGTTAAGGTTAAATTTATTTCACATTCTTAAGTTATCAGATATATTTTTTTTATTTAACACTTTCTTTTTATAGTAGCAAGATTTTACTGGTTCCAGGATCAGTGCATTTGGTGGGTTTTGGTATGGCCAAAGGAGAACTTTTTAATGCTCATGCTATTAATAAATAAATAGTAGATGGTTAAGTGAGCATTGATGATGGTTGGTGCTTGGTACTACTGCAATTTCCTAATGAAAACGAATAACTTTTATATATGCAACACACCCTTTTGATGTTGCATTCACTCCTAAAATATTAGCATTTGAACGGGAATCTAGCTAAGTGCTTAAATATTGGTTGTTTGAGAAATTGATGATTATCTGAATGTGTGCATGATTTGATTTTGCAGTCAGAAATCTTCACGAGATACCACCACGAACCCAATGCCCTCAACATCATCACAAGGGTCAGGGACAATGACAGGAACGGAAACAGGAACAGGAACTGGAACTGGAATGGGATCTGAAGGAGGAGCAGTGGTGTACACGGGTGCGGAAAACGGCGTTGCGTATAACTCCGTTACGGATTCCGGGTCAAGTTCAGGATCCGGAGGAGAAACAATGCTTGCAGATGGGTCATATTTAGCTGGATTGGCCATGGGAGAGTCCTCCCCCAGAAGAACATTTTCCATGGCGTTTGTGTTCTCAGCTAGCTTTTTGCTTATTTTCACCTTGCTTTAGCTGAACCAGCATTGTGGCTTTTGTTTGTTTGTTAAATGTAAATGGGTCTTAGATTTTGGGGTTTTTCGTGGTGGGTTCAAGAATTTTGGCTTTGCCAGTAAAGCTGGCAGATTCTCCCTGATTGTAAACCACCCGCCAAAAGATTCGCCAAAAAAAATATTCCGTGTTTCATTCGCTAAAGTGCTGGTTTTTATATTGTTAATTAATCTCGGGAGCATTTTTCTCCCCCCTCCAAGCTTTTTTGAGGTTCTATGATTGTTGTGCTTTAAAAAGCTAACACATTTCTGCAATTTTGGGCTGGCCTTGTTGGTTTCACATGTATGGTAATAATAATTACATAAATCTGTGTGTGGTGAGCCATGGCTTTCAATTGGGTTTCTCACAGACGACATAAGAGAAGGACAGATTTTTCTGCATAATGGGGTTCACTTTGCGGCTATTACAAGCAATTTGATTGGCTTTTGGCTTTTTTGTTAGTTTGCTATTTCTGATATTATTTGAGGCCTGAGGACTGAGAGATGGAATATAGCAGAACACTAGCTTCAATTATTAAAACGCTGCAATGCAAATGTGGATTCGTATTTTTTAATCTATTTGTCATCAAGAACGAGAATAGTATTCAACAAGAAGATCATATCTTATGGAAAGTGGCTTCACTGGCATGCTTTTAACTGGTGTTGCAACTAATCTAATGAACTTTTTCTTCGGCATTTTTCAAAAAGATGGATCATATCGCCCTAATGCTGCCGTTTTGGGGACCTACCACAAAGACAAATTCGAACATATAGTGACTTCAAGAATAATTTAAGTTTTTGCGGTTTTTTAATTTGTATTTGCCCCTTTTTTTTTTCAATCGAGCTACTCGTGTTTATGGTGTATGCTTAGTTTTTTAAACTTTTTTTTTTCTGGAAATTCTGGCTACCAAGTCTTGAGTTACAAAGAAACTGAAAAAAAAAAAGGATAAGTTAAATTAATTTGAGATAAATACTCTACTGAAAATATTTAAGAGAATAACAAAATTATATAGATAACTTACCATTGTATATATAAATTTTTAACAAACATGATCAAAGTATGAGAATTAAATATAAGTTCTGAATAAAAGCTTACCCTTGTACAATTTTAAATAGAATCAATTTATAATAACTTCAAAATGATGACGAACTTCCTAAACCTTCATTTTATTTAATAAAAAATTACATATTAATTATGATAGATAAATAAATAAAAAATAAATTCATTAGGATTTGGAAATAGAAATTAAATTAAAGATAGGCAAACGTTGAAACATGAAATTATGTAGCTAATTAAATTTTACTTTTTTAGTGTAGCATGAAATCCGTTGTAGTCTAGTTGGTCAGGATATTCGGCTCTCACCCGAAAGACCCGGGTTCAAGTCCCGGCAACGGAAATTTCTTTAATTTTGGTTTTAATTTTTCTATTATTTATCTAAATTAAAATATTACATTTCATTATTTATAATTATATAGTAATTTTCATCAACACAGAGGGTAGTAGAACGTTGTTCATAATTCAAAATGGACTAAGGAAAAAAAAAAAAAAGCTTATCAAACCTATGACTGCGATATGCAAAAAAGAGAGGGATTGTGTTTTATCATTACTCTGACAAAAAAGTGAACAGTTGAACATGAACATCAATCTTCAATTCATTCAAATTATGAACATGAACATGTAAACTAAGATAACAAAATCCGTTGTAGTCTAGTTGGTCAGGATACTCGGCTCTCACCCGAGAGACCCGGGTTCAAGTCCCGGCAACGGAATTTTTTAGCAGAGGGTATGACACTGTGAAGGGACAGTGAGAATAGGGTTTTGAAGTAAAGGAAAAACAGATTATAAACATCACATACCAATTTAAGAAAACCATACCTAGAAACTGATTTTTACAAATATGCTTGTCTCGTTCCAATGGTCTCTCTTCTTTAGACTATCATTTTTATTTTCTTTTCTGTATGTGTCCAGTGTGTAATATGAGGGTCTTTCAATGATTTATTTAATATTTTTTTTGGATAGTTACGATTAAGAGAGAATGGGTTACTTCGAAGTTAATAATAAGAAAATAGTGGCAGTGTTCGTGTGAATTAAAGGGCGGAACAGTTTTAAAACTGCTGTTTTTTTTATTTTTATTTTAATTCTATGTTTTTTTTATTATTATTACTTTAATTATAATTTTTGTGAAGAGTTAAGAATGAGAAAAAATAGGAAGTATAAGATAGTGGAGATCAGTTTCAAAACTGTCATCTTTATTTTTTTATTATTGTTTTATATGTTTTTATTTTCTATTTTTTAAGTTTTTGTTTTTCTTTTCTATTTTTTAAGTTTTTGTTTTTTTTTCTATTTTTAAGTTTTTGTTTTCTTTTCTATTTTTTAAGTTTTTGTTTTTTTTTTCTATTTTTATTTTTCTTTTGTTTTTTTATGTTTATTTTAATTATTTATATTTTAGTTTCTTATTATATTATTATTATATATTTTTTAAAAAACCTAATGAGTTAAATTCAGTTTTTTTTATGTTCTTTTTAAAAAAATTAAAATAATAAAGTATAATTTTTTTAGTTTTTGTAATATTTATTGATAAAAACTTTTTTTATTTTTAATTTTATTGTTTTTTTAATTGTAGACTCATTTTATCCATCCGAACGTGTTGATAGTTATAATACAACTATCTTCTATCCTCATTAGATACCTCGAAAGTAGTATTCAAAATTCTATCCTCATTAGATACCTCGAAAGTAGTATTCAAAATTAAGTTTTTTACTCCAACTTTTAATCTTTTCAAATACAATACGAAAAATTAAATTTAATATCTCAATTCTTATTAAAATTGCTTCTTATACTATATGCACCAATAATTAAAATATATTATTAATAATATTAAAATAATATTAATAACATATAAAATAAATTATAAAAATATTTTATTAATAATATACTAAAAATATAATTGACATATTTTTAAATTTAATAAACTAATATAAAAAAAACTACCCGTTCGTACACATGGGTTTTTTCAAACTAGTTTTAAATAAAAAAAAGAAAGTAATTGATTTAAGGAAATATTATTAAGAAAATAATAATAATAATAATAACAATGATGCTTCATTAGAAGGTAAGAGCTTCAGTCGTTTTATAATTATTTTATATATAACTAAAACTGTCATTATTTTGTAATGTAAGGAAATTTATTTATTTTTCTCTCTTTCTTGTTTTTCACTTGATGAATGTGTGAGAATTTGTTCTATTTGTCCCGTTCATGTTTTAAGTGTGTGGAATATTATATTGCTGGCATCCGTGGATTTGTAATTCATGGGTTGCGCTTCGTTTATCCGTGTCTCAGATTTATAGAAGGTTCGTTTGGTGTCATTTGTTTTTGCTAGGAAAGACGAAGAGAAAGGAAAAAGATGATGGCAATTTCTTGGAATGAAATTTCTTCTAAATGTAAATTGATTCAAAGACTTTCTAGAGTACAGGGAATTCAACAAAACTAACCCAAGTAATTGCCTATCTGTTCCCATCGCATAAGCTATTCAATGAGCAAAAGTCTGAAAAAAACAAGTCATAGTTTAAGTTTTCCACAAGGCAAACTGTTTGTTTGAAAACAGGTAAAAGTAAAAAACCATTTGATATGTATAATTTTTTTAGTATATCCTTAATGCATCAAGGGAACCTGCTGCCTCCTTCATTCAACATACTGCCAATGTAGTACAGTACAACATGTGACACATGATGCAATGCCAAAGATTGTACCAACATTCTTATTCATACAACAAACAACATAGTGTTTTAATCTACCAAAAAACCCATCACGATCGATACTACTAAGGACACCTCTCTCCATTTGGTACATAAATAATTCTTATTAATCCTTCCAAACACAATACAAAGGAAATAACAGTACACCAGGGAGGCAAAAAAGGAATAAAAAGCAATGAGCCCCCTCTTCTAAAAAAATGAGTTAATTACCTATCTTACGGATATTGAGATATCATTTGAGCATGCAGTTCATCAATCCCAGGAATGTCACTCTATGAATCAACGGATACTTGTTACTGATAAGGATTTCTTGGGTTTCTTGCTCATGGAAATCTTGGCGTAAATACTTTTGGTTCTGAAAGACAACAGAATGTCTAAGAAGAAGCCAACAATACATGCTCCAGTCATGACTATGAAGACTAGCCTGTAACAATGACCTCCAACACAGGTGTTGCCTCCTCCCTCTGTTGTGGTTGCCTCCATATCATACAGTATGCCAGCAAGCAAACCAGAGAAAAGGAAAGAGCCCAGGGGAAGGTTAAGGATCAGAATATTGTAGATCAGACCATAGTATTTCAGTCCAAATAACTCTGAGGCTGTTGGCACTGTAATTGCAAGCCTCACTCCATAACATATGCCAACTAAAATAGCCCCAACGTATAGAGAACCTGGCATAGCCATGGCAAGGAGTATGTAACCTACAGCCATAAGAAGCTGAGATGCTGCATTCCACAGAGGTCTAGGTGTTGCTGCTTTCCTGCACATAAATTTTGGAATTAGAAATCAACCTACACAGTTCAAACATCATGAACCAACAACAATAGTTACATGTTCAAAACTATGAATCTTGTCTCTTGCTTATAGAGTCTGACAAAACAGCATCTACACACCAATTCAATATACTTCCGACATTTAACACTAGTTCTCTCGTTGCAAATATACTCCCTATAATAGATACTTAAACTTAAAAATACACGTTGCAAACCGTGACAAATTGATTCTTACTATAATAGACAAAACATGCACGAAATCAAATTCACGAAATAACTTAGAACCTAACTTTCTATAATCGACTAATCATGGTCCAAGTCAAGACAATCAAACTAGGACCTAACTTTCTTCTGCCTTTAGGCACAATATAAGTTCATTAAGATTGATACACCCTTTTAATGCGGGCAAATAAATAATTTAATTTTAACGCAACTTGTGCATATGAATAAATCTTGTACCGTCATCTCAATGTTGTCTGATGTTGATATTCGTTTTACTTTATTTGTTTAATGTTAATTCCAATCTCAAGTGCTATATATTCACTCAGCCATATTTAAAAAAAAAAATTGAATATTTTACCTCGGAAGAATAATAAAAATGTATATGAAAACCAAGTTGGTTTGGTTGAGGTAGAATAATAAGACTTACTTGATGGTGAACTCCGAAACAGTACCCGAGATGATCCGTCCAAAGAACCCGAATATACTGGTCAGAGAGACAAAGAGTGAGACATCTGGGTACCCGAGAGCCAACCCGATTTGACCCATATTGTTCATCACAGCCAAACCGGTTCCAACCCCACAGAGAAACGACACGAACAAGATCCAAAAATCCACGCTCTTCAGCGCCTCCAATATCGTGTGCTCTTCACCCACCACTGGCGCTCTCTTCTCCACCAAACCCTCCTCTTCCACTGCCGCCACCCTTTCGCTTTCCTTCTCCCCACTCCCAAGCAACGGTTCATTCGCCCTCTGCCCCTCCACGTCATTCCCCGCTCCCAACCGTCCCTTGAAATACGCGTACACCGGAATCCCCACCGGCGAAGCCAGCATAACCAGCAAAACGGCGACGAACACTCGCGACACCAAAGCACCAGGGCTGGGGATGAAGCCATACACCAAGAGGAAAAGCGCGACCAGGACGGCGACGACGTTGAACAACCCGAAATACTTGACCTCCTCCGCGTCTCCGGCGGCGGCGACTTTTGGTGGAAGCTCGCGGAGGAAAAAGACACCGGTGAGACAAACGGCGAAGGGAACGACGGCGAGCATGACGAGGAAGGAGCCAGGGTCGTCGGCGAAAAGCGCGGAACAGAGCGTAGTGAATATCGCAGTGCTCAACCCTACAAAACCTTTCAGAATCCCCGAAACGGGTCCTCTGTTCGTCCGAAAGTTGCGTATGCACGTTACCAAAACGGCAGTGTTCATCCACGTGGTGCTGTTCCCTCCCATGCACAGAAAAACACATCTGCGGCGTCGTTTTACCAAATACGAGGAAGTTATAAGCAATTCTAAGAACCAAACTTGAATCTGAAAAACTTCTAGAAGTGTTTATACCTGCCAATAGGGAAGGGGCTGGATTCTCTGGCTGACGACCAGCCATTGGGCTCCGTATCCTATGAGGCCTTCGACGGAGCCTATGAGGAGAATGGCCCAAGTGGGGAAGCGGTCGGAGGCGAGGCCCGCGAGAAGCCCAAAGGCTTTTCCGACGTCTTTAGCCACGGAGAGGTTGTTGAGTTGCACCTGCGTGAGATGCATGAGGGATTTGAGCGCGTCGGAGTAATTGGAGAAGGTGTAGTTGTTGCCGGAGATGCACTGAATCCAGACGGCGGCCACAAAGCCCAGCCATTTACTTGCGGTTGAAACAGTGGGAGGCGAAAAGGCGGTTGCGGTGCCCATCAAATTAACCACAATCAAAATATAACTGACGTTGTTGTCGTGTATTTTAACATAAGAGAAACCGAAAACATTTCTGATATATTTATAGCAATGTTTTCTCAGTCCTTCACCTTCAAGTTGAAGATGAGTGCAATCTCTGTAACTGTAACTTTTAATTAATTAATATATTATATTGTATATATTTATAGGAAAAAGAAAGGTATGAATTAAAAAAAGGTAAGATGTGTACTACTCCGTGGTCGTTGTCAGATTCAGATCGTACCCATTTTTGAACATTCATAAATTTTTGTGGAGATCCTGGTGACCAACTCTTCCACTTGATATTTTCATCATTGTTGATATTTTCAAACTCAAGAATGAAGAACAGGGACTCACTGTTCCTCAAGAGAGAGACTCACCTAACTTTTTTTTTTTTTCTAATTTTCGTTTATAACTGGACTCTATTTTTTTAATATAATATAAATTTAAACCAAAAGGTATTATATTTTTTAAAATAAAAAAATATTGAGATCCCCAATCTAACAAAAAAAATTAAAGTCAAATCGACTTTTGAAAAAAATGAAACATTCCATTTCCTTTCCTTTGTGTTCATGCATGCTTCAAGTGTAGTCGGCACTTGTTTTCGGTTTCACTCATCTTCGATAAAAGATAAACAACTTTATTTTGATTAATTTTAAATACTTTTTTTTCTGTTGTTATGGCCGATGTTGAACATGAATTGACAATTAGCGCTGTTTTTAATTGATAACTACCAACGTGACCACCTTTAAGAATGAAATTACGACTTTAAACACAATTTAAATATAATTAACAATAGAAGATTTTAAAACTGCAGTATATATATCTATTAAATATCAAAATCAACTGTAGCCTAAAGGTATGCATTTATGATCACTATTAAGTTCTTTTATAATAAAATTGTCTAAATGTTTTCTCCGTAACAGAACATGAAAATTCTTTTGTAATTAACATATGAATCAGGCAAAAATAATTAAAGAGGTAATCATCAAATTTTCTCAAAAAATTGTCCTGAAAGTATGCAGTCCTCGATCTGAAATGACGTTGATGATGAGGTAATGAGAAGAAGCATATTCCAATTAACCTGATGTGATTCTCTGTATAAGTTACCATTGGTATTTTAATAAGTTATAACCTCAAAAAGCAATCTCATTCTCCAAAAATGGGTTGAATGTTAATTGTATCTTTACAGCAAGTGGTGCCTCAAATAGGTAAAAAAGGAAAACACTTGGTGGCCATTAGTTTAATTAAAAGTATGTAAATAAAGGGTTTGATTCGTCCCCTATAGGCAACATGGGAAACTTCTTTTAATTTTATATAATATTTTACAATGAATTAGATTCATCTCGTATTTAAAAAGAAAACAATTATTACTAATAAAATACTGAAAAATAAAAAACGTGTATTCTATTATAAATATATTACTATATTGTTTTGGCCCATAACCTAAGAGTTTATAGAAAGAATCTTTCACTAGGTTTAAGGTGGTGGCTAAATTTGACATTTGACAATAATATTTTGTTCTGAACCGCATGTGTAAGGTACGACCTTGGATCAGAGTGTAGATCCAAGGTAATGGATCGTCTAATCTACCGTATAAGTATGTACGTATATACTTGTAGGCGCGTATGTGCTGTACATGTATGGTACTGGTATAAACTTTAATTCATGAATATTAGAAGTGGACATGAGGATATACATTCTCTATATTCTCTTTCATTATTTTACTAAAATGATTTTATCGTCATAAAAGTATAAAGTTTGAAAATAGATAAAACTTCAAAAATATAATGATTAATCTTAATAAACCCAGATATTAATTTTCATCCTTATCAACAATTAAGTGCAAGCATTTGGTAAGAATGCGGAAATCGGTGGAGGAAAGAGAGAGTTTTGCTTTCTTCCTACTTGCTCACTTTTTCTTTTCTTTTTTTGAAATTAGGGTTTTCATTTTCAATACCGTCCATGTCTGCTTTTTTCAATACAAATTTAATTCGTAAACGATAAAAGGTACAACTGACGTGCAGCTTCGCATTTATTTCTGAAGTCGACTCATTAATAGCCATATTTTTTTATTTTGAAAAAAATAATTAAATTAAATTTTAAGTTCTTACTAAATTTGGCCATTTTTAATGAGCTTTTATAAAAAGAATTAGCTCCAAAATTTTATATTTTCAAATTGACCTTTTTTCATTTAATTTTCTTTAACTGAATTATTTTATCTTATTATCTTACTTAATTGCTCATATATTATTTTATTTTAGTATTAAATAACTTAATTTTTTTATTAACATGAAATATAATTTTTATGGTTAAATGAGGATAAACAAAAATAAAACGAAAGCTTAAATACGGTTTTGGTTTGGAATAAACCTGAGTAGAATAATTGAATCATTTCTTTTTTAATTATTGAATAACATAAGAATAAATGCAAGCAAAATGGTTATAAGTTTTTTTTTTATCTTTTAACTATTTTCATTTAACATATAAGTCGCCTCATATGTTAATCACAAAATTACATTATTTAATATTAATATAAAATAATACGTAAAAACAAATAAGTAAAAATGACAGTATATAATAATAAGTAGTCATTCAATTAATAAAAGAATACACCCAACTAAAAAATATAATAGTCTAAAAAAGTTTAATAGAAACTTAATTAAGAATATCTGAATTTATCATGAATTCGAAAATTAACTAAAAGAATACAAATTGGGAATTCAAAATAAACTAGAATTTGAATTTTTATTTTTTAAACTTAAACCGAATATTTAAACTTACTCAGTATGAATATAAGCATCTTTAATATCTTATTTTAAGTTAACAAAAAGTGTGTATCATTTTTATTTCAAATTATTAAAATATTTTTATTTTTCTATTTTGTTTAAAATTCATTTAATTGTCTTCTCTTATTGTTATCTAGTACTGAATAAAAGAAAACATGTTTTTTTATTGATATTAAATTTTTAATAATATTATATTTATTTTTTAAACTTTTTTAGTGGGTATGGACTTTGAAAGTGACAGATGACAATAATTAATCTTACATCTTTTTCATCTTTTATTGCAAAGTGCACCTGCGTGGCTTCCATTTGATTAATGATTTTTTTTCTTTTAATTAATCTCAAGCAAATTGAAGTTTAGAAAACAAAATTTATATCTGTTAATTTTGAAATTTTTATAAAATTCAAATTCAGGTTTAGCCATTAAAACTACATCTAGTTTAGAAATTCTAGTTTAACTAGCAATCAAAACTATCCTTCGAAAAGACACAGCATTTCAAAAATATATTTTGCAGAGTACAAGCAACGGTTTCTTTTTATTCATTTTTTGTTGCAGAAGTACAAGCAACAATTTCTTTGTTGCCTCCCCTTAGATATTATCCTATATCCTTAAATATATATATCCTTAAATATATATATATTAGTGACCTAAAATGAATGTGAAAAAGACAGGCTTAGTGGAAAAGTACATTGATGCTTTGTTTAATGTAGACCTGTTCGACATAATTGTTGCTTCGTGGAAAAAGTGTTTTAGATGAGATATTTTGAATTTTCAGAAAATTATACAAAATTTAACAACCTTATAAAGAAATAAAAGTAACTTTTCTTTCAGGAAAATTTGAACTTTTTTTTTTTTTAAACACATTGATTATTATTACACTATACTAACGGATAATAAATGTTAGAAGATTGCTGATAGAAAACTACTTGACTTTTGATGATGTAAAAATTACATTACATGGGACCATCATTATCATTTCCCCCATAATTTTCCAAATTTTATTTTTTGGCATTTATGAATTAGTTAGCAATCAAGGTGTGTGAATTAGTGAGTATCAATTAGTGTTTGAAAACATTAGGTTACTTTCAAGCCTAATTCTCTCCCTATATCCCCCTAACTAAGTGTGTGGGGTAAGTTCTCAAATTAAAATATATTATTAATAAGATTAAAATAATATATAGCATAAATTATAAAAATAATTTATTAATAATATAATAAATATAACTCAGATATTTTTTAATTTAATAAATTAATATAAAAAAAAACCCTTGTGTTGGTAAGATGATTTACTTGCAATTTGGCATATATAAGGAGGAGAAAAGGAAAAAAAAAAAAAAAAAAACAGAAACCGCTGTTTTGTGGACGGAATCAAGTGTTGGGGGAGGTTGTGTCCGGCCACAAAAAAGCAGTATGTGGGCGCCCAAGGAACCACAACTTCTTCTTTTTATTCTTTAT
>Ga0099824_1000174_pt1 | contig 59765 bp, 28 predicted proteins | sample SiratrowhiteBW_FD_76837 | JGI IMG/M metagenome (GOLD analysis project Ga0099824, IMG submission 76837) | Root nodule microbial communities of legume samples collected from California, USA - Siratro white BW | ecosystem: Host-associated > Plants > Roots > Nodule | place: USA: California... | reverse complement strand
TATATATATATATATATATATAATGTCATAATAGCTAATAAGTGCTTAGTTTGATTTTGTACGAGTGTCACATTATATAGTTGCTTAAATAAATTTCTTAGCTTAATTTTTGTGAATTTTATTGTACCACATAAATTTAAGCTTATTCAATTAAATTCACTAATATAGCGAAGTTGTTAAAGTGGTTGTTTAAGTTAATTTTATGGAGGCTACAAATTTTTTTTTCTAAATTCCAATTATATTGATTGAGCTTTTGTTATGATTTTTTAGTTTTGATTGTACTTTCTATTTTCTTGATTCCATAATTTCGATCATCTGTAGCTTTTTTTGGTCCAAAATTTTGTAAACAACTTTGCTTAGGCACATGTATAAGCACACTTACCTCATGTTTAAGCAGTGTTTACAATTAATCAATCCCTCTTAAGTACTCTCATAGGGATACCCTAAATTTACAATTGTCTCATTAATACTTTAATATAATCACCATTAATTTCTCTCATTGAAAACATGAGTTTTTAAGCACTGATATTAATATAACTAATGTGATGTCCTTTTCAAATTATATTAAGTAACATTGCTTAACTACTTTTTATGAGCAATTGGAGATTATCTTAATTAAATTACATAGTTTAGTTTTAACAATATGCGGCTAGCAAGAGTTATACGCTATATTATAATATAGCTAACACGTATTAGCGGATTATTATTTATTGAGTTCAGATTCTTCTAATTATTTATATTATATTATACTCTAGAAATACATGCGCATGTAAACTTGGTCAACTATTTTTTTTATGATACTAGAAAGTCAAAAAAATTATAATAAAACTGATTAAAAATTATATTTGGATTGCAAAAAATTGTGTACATAAAAATAATTTTAAGGATACTTTTACTAATTTTATAACATTATAATTATATAGTAGTAGTATTAGTACTTTTTTATTAAAATAAAATATGCATAAAAAATATTTATAAAATAATTTATTTTTTATTAATGGTTATAATTATATAGTAAAAAATTAATCTTTATGGATACTATTACATAATAAAGACTAAAAAATTGTTGATAAATATAATGATACTAATTGTAAGTTAATTACAAAATTCAATTTCGATTATTATGCATTAGCTTTTAATCTTTACGAATAGTGTTTTTTAAATAATAAAAGTAAAAAAAGTTGATTAAAAATAAAAATAGGCATATTCTTTTGAGGAGAACAAGATCATACAATGACGGTTTCCTCAAATATAATTAAAAAAAAAAAAAACATAAGTTTTGGTATAAGTTGTCATAAAACTCTTATCTTAGAATTTATATATAAAAAAAAAACTAAATTTATATCCACTTGTAGTTAGTAGAAGTGAAATGAGTGTGTGGAAGTTCCCGAATGATTTAGGACACATGTTTGACACATAAGAAGGGATTGATTAGGTGTGGTTATGGTATGCCGACTTAAAAGATACCCATTTGTAAAAAAAGCCAAAGATGGCACAACACAACCATTACAATAATAAGACAACATTTGGGCACATGTTAACCCTAAAAAAGAAAAAATCATCACATTGGATTGGACCATCATTGGAAATTGTCGTCCCTAGTTTACCGACTTCTCATCTCCAAAACGTGTTTCTGCCTCTTTTCTCTCTTTTTCTCCAATGGAGGCTTTGCCCAATACTTTCCTATTTTCGCCATCACCAACCCATTGCAACTGTGCCTCACTTCAAGACAATAGATCAAATTACCCCATTTCACACTACAAGAAAATCTCTCAAAAATTCATCAACTTGTGACCAATTATTATGCTAGTTTACAACTCCTTTTATTTTAACAACATTCTACTGTCGACATCTATCTTGTTCTCCTTTTGCATGTGCGTTATTTGTCGTATTTTTTTTGTGAAACATGAGATTATTCCGTCAACTATGTCATGTCGTGCGTATTTGGAAAAGAGACGAAGAGTTCGCTTCAAGTTCTCGGATCCTTCGTGCTGGGTTCAACCTAATTTGGTTTTTCGTTTTAAGATTCCACAAAGTTAGGGCCATTGGTGACTGCACATGACTTTCTAAGAATTTGCACAATTTGGACAGCTTTTGGTTTCGTTTCGTTTCTTTCGTGTTATTGCCCATAAATTATGCGATGCTTGCATTGAACATATGATCATTTTTATAGGGTTGTTGAATTAATCTGTTTGACCTCAACTATTTCACTAATTTTAATTAGATATTTGGTTTTTTTGAATTGGTTCCTGAACTTGTAAGTATTTTTTGGTCAGATCCTCGTGCCTAATTTTGTTAAGAAAAATTAACGGTACATGTCGTATTAAAAAATAAATATAAGCTGAGGAACCCAACTAAAAAATTGTTTAGGATATAATTATAATTATTAAATAGTTTAGGGACCTATTATAATTTAAAATAAATTATTAAAAAAATTGTCACTTAATTGAAGAGTGCGTTAAAAATAATGTATTAAGTCCGTCCAAAAAAAATTCATAAAGATTGAGAATACTGAGTTTAAAAGTTGCATGTAATACTATCTTGAAGATATGAAAATATAGACATGAAAAAGATAAGAACAGTGAATGCGTGTAGGTGAGACAATGTTGCATTGAGAAGCTGCATAAAGAAGCTTGAAAAGAATAGTAATTTAAGAATTATTTAGCAGATATTTTAACTAATTAAAAAATAATTAAGCTCCTTATAATTTTTTTCAATTGAATTCCTAAGTTTAGTAATTGTTTTTAAGTAGGTTCCCTGGGATCAATTTTCCTTAACAAAGTCAGACAAAAGGTCCCAGTTAAAAAATAACTAGAAGTTCAAGACCTAATTAAAGAAAAAAAAAAAGTTCAGGAAACTAATTAAAAATTGTCAAATAATTCAGGATTTACGGATTAATTTAAGATTATAAAATTAATTATTTAAATTGTTTTAAAAACAAATTTCAGTTGCTATTGGTTTGTTTTTAGAATAAATTACATTCCCACTATTTGAGTGATGCCCAATCATATAAATTACACTTTAATTATTTTCAATATATAAAAATTAATTTTTAAATAATGATGAATAATTGTGAAAGCATCTCACAATGATATCTTGTCTTTTAGTAATTTTGCTTTTTACCAACAAACACATTTAAAACATCATTATGTTGGTTATATATTTAAAACACATTTAAAACACAGGTTATGGTGGTTATATATTTTAAAAGGTAAAATGACAAATCAAATGTCAGAGTTTGGAATTTCATCGATGATCTTTGTTTACTCTTTATGTAAATAAACTTTATACAATCACTTGTGAGCACCAAGCAGCACTCAATCACTATTACTTTACCCCGTAATAAAAAATTATCGAAATCCTAGAATGTAAAATACTAAAATCTTTTCTTATTATTACCATTTCAGAGAAAAGGAAGATTTTGCTTATGTTTATTTCATTTTTTGTCCATTTCTTCACGTACATATATGTCTATATGCATTTATATAGTATGGTATGAATTAGAATTTATTCATAATTACAGTTAAAGCTATTATTAAAATAAATAAAATTTCCATAAATAACGACTGTGCGAAATTTATTTCCAACATACTCATTTTAAACTAAATTTGAGCATCCATTTTTCAAATAGCTAAGTTAAAAAATTATTCTATTTCATCATAATATCAAAACAACGAAATGATAGTTTTATTAAATTTCATTTTACTACATTTCGAAGTTATAACAAGCCAAAGTCAAACACATGAGGGAAATTTAAGGTTTTGGAGATAAGGAAGGGGATGGAAAGGGAGATAAAGCTTATTTCAAACCCTTAACTACTGATAGTCATTGTCATGAAAAGATCAAATAATGTTATTAACTAATGAGTAATCCTGAAGAAATCAGGGTAATCATGACATATTCCAAGTATATATAACAAATGCTTACTATTTTCTATGACCAAGGCCACTTAGCATCTCTCCATCTAAACCACCGGTTTTTGGAACTTACTTCATCTAAGCAACTTTGGTCGCTTTCTCTTTGCTGCAGATGCCTATTATCAACACTAAATCCACAGCACTGCAGTGTTTTATCCCGTGTCAACGCTTCTTCCCTGTATGCGGGAATGTTATATCTAGGGTGTTGGACAAAACGCACATTTTTCCACCAGAGTTTTATAGCCTGTGGAAATCAAGATTGAGCAGGATCAACATATTGAACACGGCACAAACATAGATCAATTGAAAACATAAAACAATTCCTAAACAGATTGATAGTATTCAAAAGGTGACATGCTGATTTAAAAAGCAAGCAAAGGATTTAGTTATATCCCACAACACTATCGTTTTTTAGCACACAGATGTGTATTGATCTACGGAATCATTTGGTTTTAGAGGAAGTGAAGATAGGATGCATTTCTCAATTCAAATGAAAAATTGATAATGACTTGCAGCGAAAACTGGTATTCTATTATCCCAATCTCAAGCAAAATTTCTTCAAGTTTACTGTTATCCTGGAAGAAAATGATGTCACGCCATCAGGTGGGAACCATCAGAGTCATTGGAAAAAATATTGAGTAGAGTTCACCCAAAAACCAGAGTGAGGAATCTGAGAGCGTCATTATTCAACTTATACCAAATGGAACCTTGGTTGATTCACAATTTTCAGGAATAATCCAACTTTCACCAGCTTTGTCATTCATGATGTTCTTTTGTCCCTCAATTTAATTTTTATCTTATTTCTAGATCTAAACTTATTTCTACTCTTCCTTATAAACTAACTTTTCTTTACAATATTTGTAAAATCCAAGAAATGAGCTCACTGAAGATGATTGATTTGGGTAAATTGCAAAAAGGTCTGTATCACCTTGATGTCAGCTAAAAAAAATCACCAATACCTTCCTTTGTGAATTAAACTACCACTACAATTGCCACTTCAAACATTTGGCATTTTACACAAGACACTTGTCTGCAAGTAGGTTACATATTCTACACCAACAATTTCCTTTTATTTCTAAGTCTATCAATGAAATATGTGAGATTGTCATTTGGCTAAACAAAGAATATTGTCATACACGCCAAACATCAGCAAAGCCTCCAAAATATTTGAGTTGATTCATATGGATATTTGAGGACCTTTTCTAAAATTTCAATACATGATCACAAATATATTTAGACTATACTTTATTATTTTAGTCTTACACTTGGATTGTTTTGTTAAAATCAAAGGCAGAAGTGGGATCACATGTGGGAAATTTTATTCACTCAGCTGAAAATCAATTTGATGTAAGGATCAAACCATTTCATAACATAGTAGGCTGAAATTTTTGCATCCTCTTTCCAATAAACTTTTCATTATTGAGTAAATTTTGTGCTGGTCCCACTTACAAACATGGACCCACTAAATGCGACCTACAAAAGTTCATCCTGTTAGAGAATGTCCAAGAGTATATTATTAGCATTTCTCTAAGTTTTGTTCCGAAGAGCAGTGCACACAACCAAATTTAGCTCAAAAACTATTTACTGGATAACCATACGTATTATGCCAAAGCAAGCATTTTTCAAATCCAAAGGAGCATACAATTATACTTTTTCTAAATATTAATTACATAGCTTTTCTATACTGTACAGGTTTTTATCTTTCAAAAGTAAAAATACAAGATTATTCAGATAGAAATATAAAATTATTGTATATAAAAAAACACATTCATAAACCTTCAAGTGCTAAATCAAGCTTTTGGGAAACTTCATGCTTGACATGGTACTATTCCCTATGATCACATGATCAATAGTTTGGTCCCTATTGTCCCCGATTGTGTTCAGTACAGAGGGCTATCTCTGATTGCAAGGCGCTGCTCTTAGTAAATTTCAGTTCCAATCACACTTCAAATTTTACTAATTTCATGTTTGAACCTCTTAAATTGCTTGCAAAAAAATAAAAAGTATCCTAGTCTGACAGCATTTTCTCTGAAAACTTATCATTAAGAACACAGCAAGAGGAAAGTATGAAAAAGAAGCTTACATGCCAATATATCCAAACGGCAACTTTATGAGGCATCAACCAAAAGAAAACTGCATGATCTAACTCTGGGGATGAGCTCAACTTTTTGGCTTTCAGAGTGGCAATAAAATAGTTTCCATGCTCAGGATGATGAACTGAAATTGATATTGTAAGATTCTCGCCAGGATCACTTGCTTTGATATTCCAACTTCCAAGCATATCCTAGCATAGCTCAGGTAGTTGATTTTTAATAAAATGCGGAACAATTATAGAAACTTACTGTGATTATTTTAAAAATTAAATTTAACCATGTAGACATGTATTTGAGGTAAACCATGATATCTATAAAACATTGTAGTATACATAGGAAAAGTTCATTTATGTCCAGGGTCTTCATTACCATCATTTCGTTCCAGTTTCATTTCCCTAACATAGTGAATAGTGGTATATTTACTGTCTTTGTTCTGAGAATGACAGTATTTTATTTGCAACCTGTAGAAAGAGACCAAAAAAAAAAAAAAAAGATAGAAGAGATGCTGAAACCGTGTTCTCTGCTCTATATAGACTTAATCCAATAAATAGAGGAGATAATTTTCCTATTTACGTGATACGATGTAACACATCTAAATTTAAATATATCAGGCAGTGAATAATGATAATTGTAGGCCACATCATAGCATTTACAAAATCATACCCATAGGCTCTTGCCAATTACTATAATTTTAGTCTCAACAACTTTCAAAACGATTTTACCCCATAAGAAGTCTGAGACGTTTCGTCTTAGATATATGACAACTACATGGCAACCAAACCATGTAAATAACAGTAGTATACAGCAGACTGGGATATAATATGACTTTATCCTTTTCTGGAACCTCAACAAGCAACATCATTTGAAGCTACTTTGGGCACAAGAATAAGAGACACAAGGAGTCCAAAAACAAAGGGTAAACTTGCCAACTGATCAACCATTGGTTAACTACTTGCAGGGCTATCGTGCAATCTCAGAATCTAATATTCCATGTGATGTCTCCAAAAGTATAGTTCTTTTCCCTACCACTTCTATAAACACGGACAAAATTTATCTCTTGTTTTTTATGTCATTGGCCCAGTGCAAATAGACTCAATATTCAGTTCAGGAAGATGAACACCAAACAAAAGTTGCAGAACAGTGTAAATAAACTAATTCTCAACAACCAGAAGAGAAAGAAAAAAAATGCAACGGTAGAGAGGAACTGAGGAGGTAACTTTTGTTTTTTCAATCTGGATAAAATACAATAATATAGAACAAATAATAGTTTAGTGAACCAATGTTGTGACTCCTAAATGTTCTAAAGCAAAAGGAACTTGCATACCATAAAAGGACTGACATGCAAAGCCTTTGTCACTAGATCAGAGTGCGGATCGAAAACAAAGGATACTCTTTCACCCCATGGTGTATTTGTCACCTGAAACAAAAAATTAGCAGTACTACCAACACAGAGCAAAATATGGTCCAAAACATCCTATCTAGTAAGACAGTAAGACAACTAGACCCTTGCACAGCGTTTCAGCAGATTCCTGATATCTACTTAGGGACATTATTTATAGAATTGGAAAAAGTAATGAATATTTTCATTTGAATTACAAAATACTTATCCCCCCACTTCTATCAAAGAAAAAAAAAAGACTACTTCTGATTTAAGAAAGGGTATCCTAATAAGAAATGAATGCCAGAAAAGAATTATAAGCCTAAATCTGTCTTATTTGAGCAAGTTGAGTGGAATTGATAGTGATAAAAATTACCCGCTGATCACTTGAGTGGGGAACGAAACATAAATTAGAAAAGTCACAGAAAAAAAAAAAAAAACATCTTTGTCACAGACCTCAGCAATGCACTTCTTCAACCGTTTGGTAGAGCCTTCAACAGCATAGCAATAATATACACTCAAAGGATTCTGCTCATAACCCACACTGGGGGGAATTGTCAGTAGCAAACTGCAGAATTGGGTTCAACATGAAGCAATGACAAACCAAAACTTCACAACATAGAAAAAGAAAACATCTTAGTTTCCTTATAGATAAATTTCTTCCTAACCACTTATTCGAGAACAATAACAAGAAAATAAAATAAATTGAGATTTTTCAGAAACTCTTTGATCTAACTTCCGCAAAAGCTTATGCAGATAAGTTGATTTTAACAAAAGCTCAATTCATCTCTCCTTTTTTATGCAAGTTTATCCCAACAAAAAAGTCGTAAGTTATAGCCACAGCTAAAAGTCACTGAAAACAATCGCAACGTGAAGGTGAAATTTTGCATGGTTCTGGCAAAACCCAATGGGCAGAAATTTAGAGATAAAGAAGATGAATTACACGGGCCCATTGGTATCGGTAATTTGGCGAGCTTCATCGGGAGAAAGATGGTCGCGAGGGGCGTGAGATGCACGGTCAAGATCAATGAATGCGTAGCGAACCCGATATTGTAAGGTATGTTTTATGGGGTGACGACGTTGGTGCCACACTGTACCTTCATAGAGAGATACGGATTCGACTTCATCTCCGGATGAAGAAGCGGCGCGTGCGGATTCCCACCGCCGTAGTAGCGCGTTAAACGGAAGGATAAGGGAGAGAAAAAGAGAGGTGAGGAAAGTGGACACGATAGAGAAAAGAAGATAAAATATTTCCATTATCACTGTTTTTCCAACTTTTCTTTGACTGTAGAGTCTTTTGCCACTCGAGTTTCTTCTGTCACAGAAGAGATAAACCCTTACATGTTAAGTGGCACAGATAAAAAGTGTATTTGAAAATTGTAATGTTATATTGAAAGCTAAACAATTGGTTCATTTTTTAAAAATAAATGTAGAATATAAATAAAAATATAATTAAGAAATCAAAATTGAATACTAAATAGTGATATTTTTTCGTAATTACTAGTGAAAAAAATAGAGACTGTCTCTCTATTTTAAAAAGAAGAAAAATAATAAGATCTTAGTTAATAAAAAGATAAATATTAATTATAGATAATTATATAATAAATAGACGATGGTACGAGATGTGATAGAATATGAGTGATTTAGTATGTGTAAAACAAATTGTGAGAAAAATATAATAACGGTAATTATACAGATAAAACAAGACATATAAAATATTTATACCAAAATAATATATATATATATATATATATATATATATTGCTATATATAAATATTATTTAATTATTTTGAGTTTTTAATAATTAATTTTTTTATATAAATTAAATTTGAGTAAATATATATGTAAAATTTAATATCTGTTATAATTTAAAATAATTATCATTTTCTTAATAAATAAAAAATGTTTATTAAAAGATAAAAAAAATAAAAATTTAAATTACAGTAAACACTTTTAACCTTAAATCAATAAAGTGTAACAAGAAAATAATAGAACTTAGATACATTGAGAACCAATAATAGTTATGCAATCACTTATTAATTATATAACTATTATGAAAAAAAATTGTCAAGATATCAATATAATATCACTTAGACGATAATTCAAAAATCATAATTATAAATAAGAATTGGGCATTAGTGTTTTTTATTATTATTTTAAAAAATAAGATAATAAAATATAAGGTCATACAAGTCAATAGTTAAAATGCTAGTATGAATAATTTATTAAAATAAATGAAAGTTACTAAAATAAGTTACATTATTAAACATAGATGAAATATTTTTATCAAATTTTTTAATGAATTATATTTATTTCATTTTTTTTCTTGTTTGTTTTCTTTTATTATTTGAAGAATGAAAAAAATTATTCTAAAATATCCTTAATTGGACCTTAGTATTAAATAAATGTAATTGGGAACAATTTTTTTAAAAAAAAAAAACTGATTTTAATATGGTATCATCATTAATTGAATTAGCTTAAATAAAAGTAATTAACTTTTAATATTAGATATCACAACACTTTTTCTTAGATTGTCAGGTGAATCTATTTACATCTAATTAAAATTTATTCCCATCTAACATAATCAACTAGTTAGGTATCTGCCATAAAGTAAATTTTAAAAAATATTAGAAACATTTCTATGCGTAAATCTCTATCTATCTATCTCTGTATATATATTTGTGGGCCTACTGACACTATGACTTATATATGATGTGGGTAAACCACATAAAGTTGAGCTGAATTCTAAATAAAAAATACAGTCATTCTTAACTAGTTTGAATTGTTAAGTCAGGATATTGGAAAAAAATATATTAAAATTTATCACTTTTAAATATCAGCTTAATAAAACAGTAATATTATTTTTAGAAAAATAAATTAAAGATTTCAAACAAATCAATAATTATATCAAGCTTGTCCACGTTAATTTAAAACATGAAAAAAACAATATAATATAAATTGTTTATAATATAATTATAAGAATAAGTATTGAATTAAATCTGAAAACATTGATATTAAATTCATCACTTAACTGGAAATTTAGTTTGAATTAGATTAAGATTTATCAAATCATAAAAAAAAACACGATCTAAACTAAATTCAATTACGAGATATCCTAATCCAAATAAATAGTCCAAATAACTCTTATTAAATATACACATATCACTTTAGTTTATATAATCAATAACATAAACTTAAAAAAATAAACATCTAACATATAAAAATGAAATTCTTTTTTGACAAGTTGTTTTTATATAATAGTATATATTGATATTTCTTCATTCAAATAAAAACAATTGACAAACACAATATGTTAAACCAGTAAAACTTTACAAAAGAAAAACTCATTTACAGTAAAACAGAAAAAATATAATTTGATTATCATAGTAAAATAAATATCTACTTTACTTTTAAAAATATTATAATAATAATAATGTTATAAGGTAATATGAATCGTTAAAAAACTTTATTTAAGTCAGATAATTGAGTATATTCATATGATCATAATAATTAGCAAAAGAGATCTATTTATATTTTTTCAACGACGCATCTATTAGTTTTCTGAATTATTATTATTATTATCTCTTTTGACAATAATTGTATGATGAAAAATAATTTGCTTTAAAATTATAAAAACACTTGTTTTTTATTGTTGTAATTTATACTATAATAATAAATCTCAAACTATAATAAAGAAAATTATAAAAAAAACAACTATTATAAATATGATATAAAAAACTTTATTATAAAAAGAAAATTGAATATTTAGAATTTGATACCTTTTCTATCAAACAACGGATGGAATGATAGGATTGCAATAACTGGATCAACCGTAGAAGCCAAATATGAGAATAAAATGTCTTCGATCTTGAATTTATCTAACACTATATTAGTTACCAAAAAAACATTTTTTAATTATATTGAATAGGACTTGTATGTTAAATGGTAGCTATGAAAATATGGTGTGTATTCCTTTTTACGTGATATTTGTAAATTAATATATGCACCTTTTAGGTTATCAAGGCACCATAATTTTTTCATATACTTTGTATTATATCGACAAAAAACAAATTATTTTTCAACAAAAAAATATTATATCAGGTAAAAAAAAATTAAACAACTAAAAATCTCTTTAAAAGGGCCAATAATGATTGAAATAGAGACTGCGTCTTTAAATACTGGTCACAAAAAGATCTATTTAATTTGGCCGTTTAAATTAGTTTCTAAAATTTTGGTCATTAAATTAAATTGATCACTCTATGTTACTAGTTTGCCTTGTTAAATTGATTCCTTAGTTTTTAATACTAAAACTAAGTTGTTTTCTGTCTCACGTTAATGGTTTCTTCCTCTATTTAACAAAAACACAAAAGTGTCAAACAATATTTTTTTAAATGTCATTAGGTAAAATTAAAAAAATTATTACTTGTAATTTTCAGTTTTGAAGCAATAATTTATTAAAGTATCTTTTGATTTTTAATAAATCATTGCATTAAACACTGTCATCACAAAACTTATTGTAAGATCTCATTTTCAAGTCTTCTGGATTAAAAAAAAAAAAACTATAATTCTCAATATATATATATATGTATATAAATCAAAATAATAAACGTAAAATTAATAATTAAAAAACTTCTAAAATTATTCTCGTAAAAGTCAGCAAATTATGAATTAGATGGAAGTGTAAAATGGAGGTGTTTGATAGATAGGTGTTGGTAGGAGAACTAAATAGCAACGTAGAAACAGAGACACACAACACACAAACCAAACCTTTTTTTTCTCGGTTTCTCCGCCCCTTCCGTCTCTTTCTTCCTCTTCGTATTTATATTTTTCGATTCATTCCAACGCCTCTGTCCCTCACTCACTTTGTCCAACTTCGATCTCTTCGCTCTTTCACTCTTTCCTTCATTCCATATTTCCATGGCCACCCTTTTCAACCCTCCTCTCACGGCATTTTCCGCCTCCAACAAACTCCCCCTCCCATCACCCATCTCAGGTTTCTTCCAATTATCGATTTTCCAATCTCCCTCTTTTCTTTTTTTCACTATTTTACTTTTCCTCACTGAAATGTTTTATCTTTGTGTTTTTTGATGATTCAGCCAGGAAAGGACAGATCTTTGTTGTCAGATCTGATGCGAGGACGAACCACCTCCTCGCAAGAGGAGCTCACAAGTCTCGGACTCAGAAGCTGCTTACTAATGCGGTTGCGGTAAGTTATTTGTGGCAATCCCTTAGTTATTTTTAGTTTAATTTAGGATTCATGAGATGTAGCGTGCATGGTGTTTGTTATAATGCCGTTGATAAGCTTCTGGGTTGTTTGCAGACTAAGGCAGATAGTTCTACATCATCACAAACCGGGTAAGTTTATTTCTGCTATCACTTTCTGTCACTCTTACAGGCTTTTTTATTTTATTTTATTTTATGTTTTAAATTAGTAGTGTTTGCAACACCATATGCAGTGTGTTATGCCATGAAACTAAGTTAATATGTTTATCCGTTTTGGCTGGTGAATTTACCTCTTTATTTAATTACCCTGGTGCTAATGCTATCATAATTAGGACAGTCTAATTCATTTTGCATAAGACCCACGTGAATTTCTTAAATAAGTTGACTTGCTTGTCACTTTCAAAATGATTTTGTGCTTATTTAACCACCAGTAAAAAGGCTGAGCGCTGTTAGATGTTTACTAATTTTAGGAATAGATATTAATTTTATGCGGCTGTTTTTTTAGGAACAGATAATAATTTCATGTTGACTGTTTTTGTTAGTCCGTGTTTTTCCTTTGTACATGAAATGGGTTATAGGTGTGAATTTTGCATTGAGAATGCAAGTGTATTTGCATTCATCTATACTGTATCACAACTACTAGGCAACCCCATATTAATGCTAATTTTATTTGTTTTTGTAGTTGATTTTGGAGCACTTAAAAGGGTGTTTAGTAGCTACTTTATTGTTTTGGGTGTTTGATTTTAATGCAAAAAAATCTTTTTTGCATTTTTCTGACCTTTTCTTAGTCTGATGAAATTAGGTCGTATAACCAAAGTATAAGTTTGGAACTATGATAAAGGTTGGTTGGCAAGTAACATTTACGTGACATTTACGTGACATTTAATCTTGAATCGTGGTTAATAAATTATTGGTTGAACTTTCTAAAAGCGTGCTTTGGCATATGTTGTATGCTCTTATTGCCTGTATTAGTTGTAGAAATAGGATGAGATGATGCCAAATGATGATGAAATTGACTAGATATGCACTTGACTCTCAGGCATGAACTTCTCCTCTTTGAGGCCCTACGAGAAGGTTTGGAAGAAGAAATGGAGAGGGATCCTCGTGTATGTGTCATGGGTGAGGATGTCGGTCATTATGGTGGATCTTACAAAGTGACCAAGGGCCTAGCACCTAAGTTTGGGGACCTCAGGGTTTTGGACACCCCTATTGCTGAGAATGCCTTCACAGGCATGGGCATTGGAGCTGCCATGACTGGTCTGAGGCCAATTGTTGAGGGCATGAACATGGGTTTTCTACTTCTGGCATTCAACCAGATCTCCAACAACTGTGGCATGCTCCATTACACTTCTGGAGGCCAGTTTAAAATACCAATTGTTATCCGTGGACCTGGTGGAGTTGGGCGGCAACTAGGGGCTGAGCACTCTCAGCGTCTTGAGTCATATTTTCAGTCAATTCCTGGAATCCAGATGGTTGCATGCTCAACTCCTTACAATGCCAAGGGCTTGATGAAAGCTGCTATCCGAAGTGAGAACCCTGTGATACTTTTTGAGCATGTGTTGCTTTATAACCTCAAGGAGAGAATTCCTGATGAGGAGTATGTATTATCACTTGAAGAAGCTGAGATGGTTAGGCCTGGGGAGCATGTCACAATTTTAACCTATTCCAGAATGAGGTATCATGTCATGCAAGCTGCCAAGACATTGGTGAACAAGGGGTATGATCCTGAAGTAATTGACATAAGATCTCTGAAACCATTTGACCTTTACACAATTGGAAATTCAGTGAAGAAAACTCATCGCGTGTTAATTGTTGAAGAGTGTATGCGCACAGGTGGAATTGGTGCTAGCCTGACAGCTGCTATTACTGAAAATTTCAATGATTATTTGGATGCTCCTATTGTATGTTTATCCTCTCAGGATGTGCCAACGCCATATGCAGGGACATTGGAGGAATGGACCGTGGTTCAACCTGCTCAGATTGTAACAGCAGTCGAGCAGCTCTGCCAGTAATTGATGAAAAAGTCAGTTCCAATAAGGATATGGTTCTGATAAAGCTATAGCTTGAACCTGCTTTACAAGTTTCCCATTTCCTCCTTTTCTTCTTTCTCTTCCAAGTCCCACCCATGACCTAAGCCTTTTTATTTAATTTTGGCCTTTTGCATTTTTTTCATAAAACATTTACAATTCTCACCCAATCTGAGGTAGTATCAATTAGTTCATCTGCATCATTATAGTGGCTACGATCTTGTTAGACTGGCAACTCGTATTTCTGGTATGCGTTGAACCCACCGCAAATTCTTATTGTAGGCCTATTTTGTAAGAGTGCTATTATTCATACAACATACTTTTTATGACATTTTTCTCTAACTGTCTTTATTCATCACATCACCTATCTTCTCACACACGTCTCTCTGTTAGAGTACAACTATCAGTTCTCATTTTGAAACCACTTGTATGGATGATACGGTTTGTTTTCATGGTTGTGAATTTAATGAAAGTTTATAAATGATATATAAACAACACACGATTGCAGCACTCTTTGATGATTACATTGTTTGTTATTTTTCATGTTAGGTGTTCGTCCATTCAAATGTTCACGTCAATGTTAAGTTTTGTAACTTTTTTAGAAAACTAAATTTATCAAAATTTGAACTTAAACCATAAGAATGATTATCCACTTATCATTAGTTTTTCGATTTGGGATGGTCTTTGACGCGTTACAAGAGAGTTAGTGATAACCACAATGATAACGATGGATGTGACAATAATCAAAGTGATATGATAGCGAAAATAGTGATAACACTAGCTGTTGGTTTTTTGACAATAACTAAGGTGATATGATAGCGAAAATAGTGATAACACTAGCTGTTGGTTTTTTGACAATAACTAAGGTGACGAAGGGCAAGATATGCTTTATGACGGAAAGTCATCTAATGACTAGTATTTTTTTAACTAAATATTGAATACCCAAGATTTATGACTTGGTTGCCAACCTTTGCTAATAAATACTTTTTAATCTACAAAATATAAAACTATTGAAGTATGAAGGATGTTGCGAGTTTGGGTTGAGCGACACGCATATTTGGTGTTGTAGACATATGTCATATGGGATATGTTTGATATATCTTGTCTTCTTGTAAGTGTCTAATTAAAATATTATCCAAGCATATACCTTAATAATATTAAAAAATATACAATGTGAAATATTTAATGTCGAAATAGTTAAACAATTCAGTAAGAAAATATGTATTGAAAGAAGTTCTCATTCTTAAGGCTAAACACGAATCCCTAAAATTATTTGCTAAAACAATTAGGAGTTATTTCAATTTTAAAATCTGATGTACTATAATTTGTTCCGAAACAACGTGTAACTTCAACTCCTACTGTTGAGTCGTATTTTGATCTCTATTACTCTGTATTTTTAATCCAGTTTATATAAATATCAGTTTTATTTTAGTTTGGTTTTGGTCATAAGTCTTGGTGTAACTTTTCCAACACTAAGTCAGGATAGTCTTAATATTCAAAGGTAAACATTTATATAGAATTATTCACAAGTGTTTTTAATTGGAATTACCTTCTCATTTATACTAATTTTTATATATTTATACTTATACAAAATTGTACAGAAGATCCAAATAAATCCTAATTATGGTTTTAAAATATATTTAGATATAATTCAACTACTTAATCATTCTTAATTATTTGAGGAGCACATGTCACATACATCTATCTTAAATTAGGATAACACAATTGATTTAATTAGGATGTATCTCAGTTGAAGATTATTTCACTATTCTCACTCCGCATACTACACAATTGAAAACAAAAATTAAAATTGTATAATGTGATTAATAAAATAGAAAATCTTAGCAACCATAAATAATCTTTCATGTTCTCTTGAAAGATGTAATTAGTTGAAAATTACCTTCCAATTAAACATAATTTAATTCTTTGTTGTTTGGAAAATCTATTTAAGTTAAGAAATTAAAGAAAAGAGTGTAGTATTTAATTTTATCCATTTGAACCTAATTTTTACAATTCAAGACAACTCAATTAATATTTGTCAGGAAAGAAAATATTTTTTTATAAGAAGTTTAATATTTAATTGTCAATTATTACTTTTGGTTAAAACATTGTAGTTATTAATCTCTTAACTAGACTAGAAGAACACTGGGTTGGAAGCTTTATATTTTGTTTGGTACATTGTGAGCAAGTTACATGAACATAACGCGTGAAGCAGTTCAAGTTTAGATGAGTGGAGATTAATCTTTGTCTCTCTTCACTGTTTTGCTTTTCTCAAGTGATAGTGATGAATAGAATAAAAGGTTTGGTAGACCCTAAAACACTAGAGCGTGGTGACCACCGCCATTGCATATTGTTGTAGTGGCTGTGCATTTTTTGTGAGGCGTGTGAAACCAGCAACCCCAATAGCGCGTGGTTTTGTCTGTATGAATCTGCACTACTGGCGTCATGTTTGCCACACAATAATCAAATCTTTCCTTGATCATAACAATCATCAAGAACGGGTCATCCTCTTCTCTCAATCCCTATATTCTTGTGCTAAAAAGCAAAGTCTGCCGCTCAATCTCATCTTCTCTTTCTCCCCAACCTCTTAATTACTTCCTTGATTCTCTCTTACAAGTTTTTGTTTTTTGTCCACTTCATTTTTCCCTTTTTGTTGTGTTATCTTTGTGTGTTTGGCTCCAGTGTTTCTTGCCACCTTCATAAATTTCGGGTTGTCTTTATCTTAGTAAGATAGTTTAAGGGTAATTGCTAGCTTTTGTATTTCTGGTCTTGTGCACTGGAATTTCATATATTGTTGAGATTTTTATCTACTGTTCCTGAGGTGTTGTGTCTGGTGGGCCTTGAATAGGGAAATTTGCAGTTGGGTGCAAATTAAGAATTTTGGGGTTACCTAAAGTTACCATCTTGATGAATCCCATTTGGTAAAGGTGTTAGCTTTTGATTGAGAGGGCATGTCCCCGTGTTTGTGATGTGTGAAATACTTTTGTAAAGTTGGAGATTTTAAGGAGAATTTTGTTTTAGTTGTATCAGACATCAGCTTTTAGATCGTTGTGGTGGAGGAATTAGTGCTTCTTTTCTTTATCGTGGATTTGATTTGGGGGATTCCTTTTATTTGTCCCAAAAATCTGAGGGAATTACTTCAAGTAACTTTGGAATAGATTCTTAACCCCCTGATTGAAAATTGGGTGTCACTATTTGGTTGGATATTGTTCCAACCCATCTGAGAAAACAAAAGCATGAACTAGAAGTTTTCCAATCAAAGAAGGTAAAAGTTTTAGTATTTATCAGGGGTTTTTCTAGCTGTATATTTGACATTTAAAGATGCAGCGTGTTAGATTTTCATCTCAACAGGCACCAGTACACAAACTAGGGGATCCTCAAATGACATTATCTCCTAAGTTTAGGTTAGCGGCGGTCCAATCCTCCTTGGCAAATCCATCACCTGAGTTAGAGCTTTCTCTGAGAGAGGAACCCTTAATTCCTAGCCTTCCTGATGATGTTGCTCTCAATTGTCTTCTCCGGGTTCCAGTTCAGAGTCACTCATCTTGTAGAGCTGTCTGCAAGAGGTGGCATATGCTACTTGGCAACAAAGAGAGGTTTTTCACCAACAGGAAGCAATTTGGTTTGAAAGACCCTTGGCTTTTTGTATTTGCCTACCATAAGTGCACTGGGAAGATCCAATGGCAGGTCCTTGACCTCACACACTTTTCTTGGCATACTATCCCTGCAATGCCTTGTAGAGACAGGGTTTGCCCTCATGGTTTTCGGTGTGTTTCGATCCCCCGTGATGGCACGCTGTATGTTTGTGGTGGCATGGTGTCTGATGTGGATTGCCCTCTTGACTTGGTGTTGAAATATGAGATGCAGAAGAATAGGTGGACTGTGAAGAATAGGATGATCACTGCTAGGTCTTTTTTTGCTAGTGGAGTGATCGATGGGATGATTTATGTAGCTGGGGGAAATAGTACTGATCTTTATGACCTAGATTCTGCTGAGGTGTTGGATCCTCTCAATGGGAGTTGGCGCCCTATTGCCAACATGGGAACAAACATGGCATCTTATGATGCTGCTGTTCTCAATGGGAAACTTCTTGTGACTGAAGGGTGGTCGTGGCCTTTTTATGTCTCTCCAAGAGGCCAGGTCTATGATCCTACAACTAATAACTGGGAAACTATGCCTGTTGGACTCAGAGAAGGGTGGACAGGCTCCAGTGTAGTTGTTTATGGCCACTTGTTTGTTGTTTCTGAGCTTGAAAGAATGAAGCTAAAGGTATATGAACCTGAAACTGATTCCTGGGAAACCATAGAAGGGCCTCCTCTGCCTGAGCAAATATGCAAGCCATTTGCTGTGAATTCTTGTGATTGTCATATTTATGTTGTGGGTCGAAATCTTCTGGTTGCTGTTGGCCATATCTCTAGACTGAAACCAAAAGAAAGTTGTAAGGAAAAATGGAACTTCAGTGTTCGATGGCATGTGATTGATGCGCCAGAATATTTGTCTGATCTGACTCCTTCAAGCTCTCAGGTGCTGTTTGCTTAGTTTTTCATTATCCTGTAATATTATGCTTCGAATGTTGTATGAATAAAATGTAACTACTATAATTATTATAGGTTTAAAAGTTGTAATAGCTGTGTGAAGCAACAGTTTAATCAGTTTTTGAATGTATCAGTGATAGTGTCTTCTTATGGTTGCTTGGACAGTGCTAGTTGTACATCAATATTTACACTATTTTCTCCTTAATGGATGTCTCTTTGGTTTCATTACACTGTTAGTAATTCTAGTTTTATTTGTCTCCAAAATCGTATCATGCAACATTTGAAAGGTAGAAGCAGGTAATACTTATTTGTATAAAGCGTTTTTGTTTATCAATCGTTCAGTTGCTCTACCTGACCATAAAAAATCAAAGTGGTGGATCCTGAGACTCTGTAATATAATAATGTTAGAAGAATTAATTTGTATAAGAGGAGAAGAAATATTCGTGGAGTTCGCATATCAAAGGCTGGTAGATTATGGGGTTATAGATTTAACACTTTTAAAGAGTTTCATCTGTTCTTTATTACTGTTCAGTTAACTTAGACATATTTCAGTTTTGTCTATACATGTGATGTCACTTTCAAGTGAATTTCGGTATTCGTTCCAACGTTGTGTGTGTGCACTGTGGTTGTCTCTCCTCATTCTGTCCCTTATGAAGATTTCAGTTGTTTGTTTTCATATCGATCTTCTATTCCAAAGACGAACTCTATCTTTATCACCCTGTTTCTCTTGATGGTAGTCACTGTCAAAGGATGAAAAATCTGATTTTTGATTTTGGGATCGCATCTGTTTGATGTATAAGAGGAAGGTGATCCAATCCAAATGGTGTGCAAGTGGAAGGAGTGGTTTGCATGTAATGGTCAGGGCAAGTTGACCAGTGTGTGAACATTGTGGGTAAGTGAGATGCACGCAAAGCTTCATTGGAATTTGGTGGGCACGTACTTAATGCTATGCAATGAACGTTCTTCCAATGCAACATTTAAGGCTACCTGAAAAATGAAGATTGCTTGTTTTGAGGGACTTTCTTTGCATAAGTTTTGTTGAATTATTAAATCAAAGGCTACTTTTGTTGTGTAATTAGAATATCTTCCATTTGCTGAAGTATTTATTGGTCGAAGATTTTTGAAGAAAATTTCTCTGCATCGTTGAAGAATGAAGGTTTAGCATAGCCACAAAACAGTGTGCAATTGGGTCCCTTGGATTTGTTGTGGCCACAAATTATGAGGTAGTTTGGTTGCTGAAAGTAAATGCCATTCTTTGGGGCTGAACTGAGTTTTACTGTACATGATTAATGCAAAGCACATTCAAAATTGGTTTAATGTGAGAAGAATCTGATGGAGGTTAATTTGGTGAGAGTTTGAAACTGTTGGGGTATTTATGGAGCAGATTATGCACTAATCGAGTTTAAAGCAAATTCTAAGTTGGTCCAACCCCAAGTAATTTTATTTTTAGTAGTTGAATACATAAATAAAAAGTATATTGTTAGCACTCTTCCTGTTAAATATAAAGCAATTTATCTCAGTTCAGAGTACAGCATAAAAAATATTCAAAATTGACAACTTTGGGCATATTCCACAAAAAATAACACACAAAAATTAACATAATTATTTGTCTATTTTGTCATTCCATTTCTTCGTTTTTTACGTTAATTATTATTTTTCAATTGAAAAACGAAGACGAACAGCGTCTTAAATTATTTGAGTATCACAAAAATTAATTCGTAAATTATTTTTTAACTTCTAATTAATAAACCAAATAAAATAAAAAACTTTTTCTTTTTTAGAAAGTTTCTTCTAAAATGTATTATATGTTTATAGAAAACGTGTTCTAGAAATTCTATTCTAAAAATTCTATTATGAAAATTGTTTCGGAAATTATATTCTGAAAATCACATTCTGAGAATTCCAGAAAGCTTGTTCCTACGGATTTCTAGATCAAATAATTCGAAAGTCACCTTTACAAAAGGTAAAATATTATTTTAAAATTATTTGGGTGCATTTAGTAATTCTAGGGGTGCCGAAGAAAAAAACAGATTAGGCCGCAGTACTGGCCCAGTAAGAACCCGCAAAACATTTATCCGTTGCTTGGTAGTTTAGTTTCGTTTAGGAAGTTGACAATGATCATTAATCTCTGTAAAAACAAGAAGTTTGAGAAGAAGAGAGAAAAAGAGTGAAAGGAAATGGGTGCGATAACAAGCGCGGTGATAGCTGTGGTGGGAGTGCTTTTGGGCTGGATCACAATAGAGATAGCGTGTAAACCTTGTCTTGAAAAGGGTCGTGAAGCCATCGATCGAAGTCTCAATCCAGATTTCGATCCCGACGACGATGAAAGCACCGCCATTCGCGCCCCACTCAATCCCCCCGCCGCCGCTTCCTCCGCCGCCGTCAAATCCGTTTGAAATTTGATGACGCTTCTCGCGTTTTCGCCTGGTATTCAATATCTGTACCCAAAGTGTTTTCTTCTTCTTCTTTGAGAGCATTAAATGAAAAGACTGATTTTTTTAATCTGGGGTGGATCTGTGTTGTTTGTCTGAGAATGAAATGGCGAGTTTGGGGTATTAACTCTGTTTGATGTTTACTGAATAATAGACTGTGGATGTTGTAATTTACCTCAAGCATGGTGGCTGGTAATGTATTGTTTTGTTTTGATAGTGTAAATTGCATAAGTTTGTTAAATGGGATTGGAATTGGATAAATTGGTGAGAATTGAAATTAAATGGTTGGCTTATAAAACTATTTAATTTCTACTGAAGCCAGCTTCATTTTTGTTTGGACAAATAAAATGGTGATATAATCTGAGTGTAAGGAGCATATTATGAAGCACAATTAAGTTATATGAGTACCAATGTTGAACTACCCCTTCCACTGGCTCTGAAACTCAGCCTTTTATCTCCTGCTAGCATAGGTACAGATTGACCTTCCTATAGTTGTGGAGAGGGTGATACTACTCTATGATATTCAGATTGTCGGTGGTGGATGACATTTTTTGTTTCAGTTTGTTTTTCTTTACAATTTTTCAAAAATCTATAGTTATTGTACTAGGTATCATATTTCCTTTAAGTTTTGTTTCAACTGTAAAAACACAATGATGCAACTGATTCCAGCTTTAAAAAGTGAAAGGTTTTAAGATTGAGAAGAAAATTATGAAAATAAGTTACTTAAATTAAAGCACAACATATTTATTAATGAAATGTATTAAAATTTTTATTTTTAAAATTATAATTATATTTAATTAAAAAATTTCAAATGTAGTTTATGAAATAAGAGATATAGTCAAATTAGCATACTGTGTGTTAATTTAAAATTATTTAACATTAAGAAATAGTATTTGAAAAAATAAAAATAAATTAAATTAGATAATACAAGAAAAATCGTGGCATGATGAGAAAAAAATAAACTTAAAATGCTGTTTCAAGTGTTGGGGATTTATAATATTGAAGCGCATAAATTTTCATAAAAAACAATTATATCTGAATATTTCAAAATTAAAATGATTACATATGTAGATTATAAAAGAATTTTCAATTGGAATAACTGATATTTAAAGAAGAGTTGACATAAAGCTTGCGAATTGTAGATCAGAAACCCGAGAGGATTTAATAGACATAAAATTATTACACCATCGTTAATTAGAAATAATCCTTTAATGAGAAAATAAAAAACAATCAATACAACTCGAAAACCATTTCACATTGTAATGAAATAGATAATGATATAGGAAAACTTTATACCGTCAATATATTATTGTTTATTTTACTTTCTAGAATAGTAATTTGATTTTCCTTCTTACGTTTTGGAGCACGCAAGTAATTAAACTCGAGCAATTTTCCTGTCAGCTAAAAGGAACTGAAGAATTCCAAAATAAAAAAATAGTCGTTGAAAACGAAAAGTCAAGATTTAAAACCCCTTTGATAAACATTTCACGCAGTTTTAAATCAACATAAAAATTCAGAAAAAAAAAATCCAAGAGGAAAGAGGACAAGCTCTTTATTTTTTATCAATCTTATCAGGAAAAAAATGACCAACAATAAATAAATAAAACAGTACAAAGATCACAATTAGGTCTCCGTTCCTGCTGCTACCTGTGAGCAAATATTTTGGTGTACAGCACAATAAAAAATACAACGTTGGCATGCGCGCATGGTTGGAGAAAAAAACTGGTATAGTTCAGCATTTAATTATACTTTAACTTCTTTTATCTTTTTTAATTCTTAAACTTAAAGATTAATGAATAATCTATCCAGTGTTAGAGGTCTAAGAACAAAGAAAGCAATGTATGAAGCAGGGGAAAACTATCACCTCAGTCAATGAAGAAGCTTGTTAATCACCAATTCTTTCGAATTTCTCTATCATTTCCTGGAACAATTTTGAATTTTCATCTAAATGAAAAGAAATTCAAGGGGTAGAATATGCTTTACAATTAAAGTACAGTTGTCCATAAATGAAGGGAAAGAAAAATAGAGGACTGGGGAGAATCCTTCGTTACTGTACATATATGACAAGGGAGTAAACATCGAGCTTTACCCACGTCATTAAACAAAAGAAACTTTAAAATGTGAAACTAAGTAAAATAAACTACGCCAGATAATTGTATATTTGAGGGTTGTTCTTGTCCCTCTCCAGATACTCCCTGTCAATCAGGCTTTCGATCCTTTTCTTCAAGTCCGCTGGTTTTATTGGAAATTTGAGCTATTCACACAAAAACAAATCACTTCCTCAAATCAGTATAATTCTAACAATCAGGTAGTAAACAGTCAGCAACATAAGAAAGCGGAATGCATCTTAGAACTTTATCATAATTAATCACTCACGGAATTAACACTTATAAGAAGAAATATAAATAATAATGAAATAAGTTTTCCCAATATGCTAAAATTAGTTTATTAGTAGAAAATTCTCTTATTAGTTCTTCCAAAATTAATTTTTAATTCATTCATAAAATAACTTTAACTTCTGAACAAACTTATTTCATTTTTATTGTTTTATGGAAAAAAAAAAATACTTGAACCGGTCTTTAATCTATGATAACAGTATAGCATACCCAAGACCCATTGTTTTGACACGGAACTAATGGGGAATTCACAGACCCTACTTGAATTAAATAACCGAAAGGTAATGTCGTCACCTGTCGAAAGAGTTCGGTAATGAGAAGAGTATGACTAAGCACTTTCCTAGTCTTCATTATCCTCACAATAGCAGCATCAACCTGCAGAGAACCGTGCCAGCAACGAAAATATGTTACATCGTAATTATCATTACATGTCTAGTACATAGGCACTAGCAACACCTAGGTAGCTTGGATACCTGGACATATAGCATAATATTGATAGTCTATAATACGATGCCCAACCAAGGCATCTTCCTTCGATGGGTCAATCAGTAATATTAGATATACAACTTCCAATATCTAAATTATCATTTCCCAATTTTGTTAACATAACCAAAAATCAAATATTATATTTATATCACAATTCATTTCACAATTAACTTTATGACTGACTTTTAATGGTACGACCACGCATACAAGTTTCTTATGGATTTAAGGCCGTCATATTCCTTTGTGCATTAGTGCTCTGTTGTCTGAGCAAAGCGTGGAGGGCTTTTGAGAAAAGAAAATTGACCTGATACTGACGGTCTTGGAAAACTCTTTCAGTGGTGCTTGTGTTCTCCTCCACCGTCTCCTTCAACTGAATTGCATTCACCTGCACTCCCCAACACCATATTAGTTAGGAAAAGAATTTCATAATCATTAGTTAGAGGAGGGATAAAAACTACGGTAACTGCAACCAAAAACGTAAATGAAGTTTGAGATTCACTTAATCCGATCCCTAATTAATGCTCCTATGTATTGGGTATGATACCTTTATACGGTACAGAGGAGCTGTAAATCCTTCATTAAAAACAAATGAGTCATCATCCTCCACATCTCTACCCTTTGGCAACTGTTGCATGTTCAACAAAAGGAATCAAAATTAGAAATTAAAAAGAACCTATAACTGTAAAAACAAAATCATAAACTGGTTATCCTACAAATGATTACAAGCACACCTTTTGTAGGACACGAACTTTCCCACAGGCAAGTGATTGCAGAGTCCTTCTCAGTTCCTTGTCCTCAATACCAGTAGAGTCCTTGATATCTTGAAAACTTAGTTTCTCAGCATCATTGAATAACATCAGAACAACAGTCTGAGCACAACCAGACATACAGAATTAATAACAGAAAAATGTGTGCAACACAAGATGGACTACTATAAAACTGAAAACATATAAAATAAAATAATGGTTTTTAAGAGGCCAACCTGAAATAGGGAGACCGCCAGCTCCTTTTTCCCTTTAGGAAACTCTGCCTTTAAGACACAGTGACCTAATGAATTTTGCCACATCAGACGTCTTCCACTGTACTTGCTTAGATAGAACTCTTTGAAAATATCCTGAAGAAAGAATAAGGGAAAGGAAAGGACCGTGTCACGTAAGTCACTTAAAGTATCAAGGACGCCAACAATTAAAAGAACATTTATGGTGTATGCTGAACCTGGTAAACGTTCAATTCATGAGGAAGTCTAACATCCATAGGTGGATATGTTGGCCAGTACCTACACCCATCCAATAATTCCAATTAGATTCACTGAAAAAACAGAAGCAAAACAAATTATCAATAAAAAAAAAGGGAAAACACAGTTTACCCAGTTGTCAAGACATGAACACTCATTTCAATCCCTGATGGGAGTTTTGTCCTAGCCTGGGATGACTGTTTGAAGGACTCATTTATTTCTTTTGATAATTCAATGTCCTGAATCAGAAAAAGAAAACATAAGTTATAAAAAGCAATGGATAGAAAAGCTATATTAAAGCATGAAGTTTGTCAGATCATCATAAAGTAGTTGTACAAAACTATATGATCATCAGTTATTAGCTTTTAACGTTTAAGATACATGATTTTTCAGATTCATGTATCAGTTAATAGTTTTTTATCTATTGCTCTGTAAAGATTTTAATTATAATCAACTCTGGAATGTGTATAAATATACAATCTGCGGGGTGCTTCTATATTCGAGCATTTCATCACTGTCTTTAACTTCGTAACACTGCAGGTTCGATCCTGCTCAATTTCCAAGAGCTCTCCAATGCCATGATGCATACTCATCCAAGTCCTGAAAGCTGGATCGTCCACTATAAACCACTGATTCAAGCTGTTTGTACTGTTCACACCACTATTATTTTAAGACCCCAAATTCATTCCAACTACCAAGCCTGATGGATTTGGAAGCAACTTAGGATACATGAATGATCAGATTCATGTATCAGTTTGAGACTTTTCATCTACTGCTTTTTAATCGTAATTAGTTCTAGAATGTTTACATAAATACATAATCTGACAAGTGTTTTGTTACTCAATAGCATTTCACCAATATCATAGTACTCAACTAAACCCAAGCACACAAAGTAATATATGGACTTTCATAAAGAAAGATACGAAATCTTTGTCCATTTCAGGGAGTTCAAAAATACATTTAAATGAGTGATGGGTCATTTGATGTGTCACATATGCGGTAAATGCTCATTTGACAGAATGAAATCCACTAAATAATTTATGCATATTATTGCAACGCTATAGATTTTATACATGCAAAGAAGTACAGATTGCGAGAAGAGTAATTTTCTGAACCATTTTTAGTGTCAAATATTGTTTATTGCCTTTTTAATTAGAATTACAATAAAATTGATTAGCAATAGGATTTCAGTTGATTGAAATGAATAGTTTCCATGGGTATTCACAAGCCTATGAACATGATTTTATACAACTAAATTCTAGATAAAAAAAGACTAACAAATTCTAATTGATCCTGTATCAAAATAACTAGGAAAGCTTAAACCATTGTCCTAATTACAGAGACTAGGAAAGCCGAACATTATAATAAATCATCTAATGATCAAGAAGACTAATGAGAAGGAAATAACCTATAGTTTAACAATAATCAACAATTTCATATGATTAAAAAGGAACTTACAAATCGATATCCAAGTTCAACAGTACTGTTGAATCTTAAATGTAACCAAAAAACTCTAACCACGTTCAAATTCTCAATGAACTTTTTAGTTATTTTGAAATGAGTTTAATTCAAATAAGAATGAGGTTTAATTCAAATATGTGTACCTTAAACATCCCTTCTAGTTTGTTAGTGAACTGGCTGCCACACTCGGTCTTCAACTGTATTAACAAAAGAAAAGGGTTGATATTACTAAAATTTGTACGAGAAACCATTTGATTATTTCAGAAAGTAAATAAGAAAACCCCTAACCTTGGAGATCATAGATTTCTCGGCATCAATAGAAGCACTCTTTCCTAACAGCAGTCTTTTTGCAAGATCTTTCTTATAAAATGCCTCAAAGACATCCTTGCCCTTTAACAACAAAATGTCAAGTAATCTTGCCAATATCAGTATGGAAAAGAAAGATCAGTAGAAGTGCATGATAGCATCATGAGCATAAACAAAAAAAAAAAATACAGGGAATAAGGTATAATTGTTAGCTACTCCACAAATGAAACATCAAACATACCTGTATGAACCTGAATAAAACCAGGACTTTATCAAGTGTGCCCTCTAACTCTTCTTCTGAAGTTCCCTTGTTACCTGCACGAAGTTTCTCATCCAAAAACTTGGCAATCAACTCGGCAGGTCGGTTCTGGCGAGGGAAAAAAATAGGAAAGCAGTTAGTTGATAGCAAATCACACGTAATATAAATCCCACGTACATGTAAAACATAAAGACCTAAGCGGAAAACACATCTTCACAAGCCCTCTAATGGACAAAATATAGTATGATTATCAACAGCTTATACAGATACTCAATCACAAGAATGGGAATGGCCAAAATTGGAATTTTTAAGCTTAGAACACAAGGTAAAAGATATGCCAAAAATCATTTAGCCTTACGAGCTAGCCGCAAGGTGAGAAACAAATAGCACAATGAATTTGCTTAGCATTATATATATATATATGTGTGTGTGTGTGTGTATAAAATATTCCAGGAATTAATACAGTAATAATTTTTTCCTACGCTGTAGTGGTTTTACATGACTACTAAAAGCATTATGTACATGAATGTTACACTAAAAGCCATTCGTTATAGAATTATGAATATACAGTATGATCTATACAGTATGTGGGTGTTCCTTAATTTTATTTTTTTTTTTCCTCGGTAAATGGTAAGCTTGCAAAGGCAATGAATTCTTGTAGTAGATAAGAATTCTTATTTATGCCCATATTAGGTTGAGATATTTCCAGAAGATTGGCTGTGGCTTTCTATCTTGGGATATTTATTAATTGGAAACTAACACCACAAAATGAGAAGTACCTGACGAAGATTGATTAGATGCTCAAATGAATCTTTGATAGTGTTACAGAATGCTTCATTCTTGGAAAAGCTTTCTTCCCATGTTGTGTCAAGAGAAGCCTTAAATTCCAAAAGGGATGAAACCATATCTTTATCTTTCTCCTCGTCCAAAACAATGCCCTGACCAGTTCTCCTGATGTATGAACTAATTGCCTGCCTCAGTGACTCAAGGGCATTGACCCTTAAAAAGAGTGAATACATTCTCTGAAGGTCTTCAATACGATTCCCATCCATAAGCATTGCGAAGCCCTATTATAGAACACAAAATAACATTAAAGCAATGGAAAGAAAAAAAAATTACCAGCTCAAAATCCAGTACTTGACGTTAATCAAAACCTTATCAAGAATGGCAGGTATATGATGTTCAAGAAGTTGTTTTTCTGCTGTTGCTATCAATGGCTTCCTAGTACTTGCATCCAAGTAGATCAAACATCTTTCATGTTCTTCTTGCAATCTTATCTGCAAAAGGAGCACCCAAAAACATCCCTGCAGTAAGTACACAACGTGGACAAGGGAAGAATTGACGATGAAAGATAACTTTTGTTAGCAGATAAAGCTCTTATATTGAATGACAATCCATTTATTAAAGAATTACGTAAATAACTAAAGCCAATAAAATAATACAATCGGTTAAGGAAAAGAAAACACCTCCACATGCTTCAAATAATCCGGAACATCTGATTGCTGCATGTATTTCACACCTTCGGCAGCATAAAATTCAGATGTGCATTCAAGGAATGGCTTCTCAAAACTTTCTGCATAAATTCCCAGAGCAGTAAACATCTTCAAAAGATGATTTAGAAGGGTTCTATCCACTGCTTCACCTTTTCTGAGGAGACAAAAGAAAAAATATGTAACACACGGCACAAAAGGATCTTCCAGCTAACTTTCCTAAACTGAATAAGAAAGTATAATTGTAATAAGCAAATGAAGTCTTATATTTTATGCAATGAATCACAGATGCTAATAAAACCCAACCGTTTGCATATTCCACATATAAAAGTTGCAATAGATTTAAATAAAATAAATAAGAGTTGACATTACAATATATTCTGATCAGATGTCCAGTTGAAGTGATTACATAAAAAAATGTCTAATGTGATAAACCAATATATACACTCAGCCATTACAACTAATTATCCCATTTTAACCCCTCCAGACCTCTCCAATCCTACCCTTTCATGCGCAAGTGATTATCCGTCACTTTTTTTGGAATAAAATCTTCCTAGGTCATTTTGCTAACCTAAAATTTAAATGGCCACTCCCCTGGAACTATATGCAGATTTGAAGTGATAAACCAGTATATATACAACCTCAGCCATAACTAACGATCCCATTTTAACCCCTCTAGACCTCTCCAATCCTACCCTTTCATGCGCAAGTGATTATCCGTCGCTCTTTGGGAATAAAAAGCAGTCTTCCTAGGTCATTTTGCTAACCTAAAATTTAAATGGCCACTCCCCTGGAACTATATGCAGATTTGAATATCCAATCCCACAAGCAAAACATGACTATTAATATTCTTCCTCATTAAGCAAGAGCAAAAATCTTAAGAAAGATAAGGGTAGAGGAATGTGTTTAGTCTTGAACTTAAATAGAAATCAAATTAGTGATTGTAGTTTGGAGAATGATATTTTGTGATCAATGATATCACTATTGGCAAGTATATCCAGCACATATGCATTTCATTGAATACAAAAAAAATTAAAGGAATGGAAGCACACATAAAAAAAATAAAATAAAACCAAAGAAAAGAGCCAACAAACCCTCCACCCCACCTCACCCATGCATACACGGATAGAAGTATGGAACATTTAAACAACAGGCAGCATGTATATGACAGTTTTCCAGTCTTTACAAAATTGAGATTGCAAAAACGGACTAACCTTTCACTTTCAATCATTCGAAGAAGACCAGTAACAGTTTTGTGTTCTACTTCAGGAGACAATGAAAGATGTTTGCGGAAAAGTTGTAAGCCCATGTCCCATAATGACCGGACATTTGCCGTTTGTTTCACATACGTCCTATCCAGATACAAGGCTATACCACGAATCATCAACATTTGGTCACAAAGATCCTGCCAACATCTCTCAACTAGAGACAGGAAAACAACCAAATCTGGGCTCTGGCCAACCAAAGACTGCAGCGCTGCAGATATATGTGATTCACACTCCTTTTCTATTCGTTGATAAAGATTTCCACCCATTTTATAAAGGCAGAGATCATTCACAGCCTACAGAGATTATAAGTTCACATGAAATACCAATCAGCTAGTCAAAGATAAATTCACATGTCTAAATCAACCGTGATAGCAAAAATAATAATAATAATTACAGAAATTCCTTTATTACCTGATAAAGCTTCTCCAAGTCGCAAGAGTTAGGTTGCTTCAAAAATATAGCACAAATGGCAGACTTTAGCTTTGCCCATGTATCCTCCTCAAAATTCGTGGGCAATGTTGGCTTAGCTACAAAAGAAAAACAGAAAAGAATTAAATAGAAATTTAGAAGCCATCCTATTCATAAGCTAAAAATTAGATATTACTTATATATACTACAACGCCAATGGATTTTTAACAAAAGATAATGAAGATAGAAATATATGCTAAATAAGGAAAACAAACTCACAGCACAGCCATGTTTAACAGGCCTATTCAACATAATCACAAGACAGGCACGAGACACTTACAGTTTCAGACACGGAATCTAGATAGAAATGTGATCAAAAGATAACTCAAAATTAAATAAATAACATCATATAAGAGTCTAACGGTAAGTCCGTAACCCAACCTACAATCATTATCTTGGAAATGTCAGCGCGCTATCGTGCCAACAAAACTCAAAACACTAGGACAACATGTCAGAAAAAGACAGACAATAGATATCGTCAACATCTGCTAGCTCGATCCAGATTCTCGTAATTTCTTACAGCAGACACGGCGGCATCTATAAAACAGTATTATCCAGGATAAATACAAAACACATACAGAATTGATTAAAGTTCCTTTTTTCTAACTTCTCGAAAAGCTGAAGTGCGTAAGTTAAGTTCAACTTCCTATCTCCTTACAGTATAAGTGTTAATTGAGAAATTTAGCCGCAGAAGGCCATTATCTTACAATAAGAACTGCTTTTACTTCCGCTAGGGGTTTGAAACTCAGACTCGCTAAGGTTACTAATCTACGGCACTCTAGACTCCAATACGGCGACAAAAAGCTAGAACGAAGCTAAATAGAGACATAAATGAAAGCTGGAACTGAACGAATGTAGAATCTTGAGAAGCAGTTCGGGAACAATTACAGATCAAAATTAATAATTAAGTGCAAAAACCTAAAATTAAGTAGAGAAATGGAGCGAGGAAGAATTGGAGAAGAGGAAAAGGGGGGTTATAGGGGAATCGGACAGAGAGAGAGAAAAACCCTCGAGAAAAGAGGGGGGAAGATTAAAAGCGAAGTGGAATGAATCGGAAGGGACCTTTGTGGAGCTTGATGAGGAGCTTCTTAGCGGGCTGGGGCGGGGTGGCTTTCTTGCGGGAGAGATTGGCGGCGCGGGCATTGGGGAGATCTTCGTCGAGAGGCATGGGGGAAGAGTCCAAAACGGCGTCGTCGGAGCGGAGGAGGAGCGACTTGGCCTTTTTCATAGGGGGTGGCGGCGACGGGGAGGAACCAGCGGTGCCCGACCGTTTGGTGGGGAGAGACATGAAATGGAGAGAGAGAAGAAGAGAGAAGAGAGAGAGTGATCAACACACCATTGTGTTTGTTCGCTTTTGTGTTTGTGTTGTCACCGAAACTATAGAGAGGATGGGAAAGGGAAATAAACAAACAAACACGCACCAAGCTATAAGCTTCGCTCGCGAGAAGCCTGCACCCTTCTCATGCCATAGGTTACACACAAAGCATATCTTTTCTTTTTCATTTTTTTTATTAGGTCATATTTTCAAGAAAATTGAAATTAATGTTTTAATAATTAAAATGTAGTTCTTCTCTAGTAGAATGAAGATGGTTTTGAGGGGAAAATTCGTTTTCCTACAACATTTAAAATAATGGTAATTCTTTCAAGAAAGTAGAACAAAAACCTTTTAAGAGTTAAGGATAAATGAACTTTTAGTTTTGTGGATTACGAGTATGGAGATAAAAGAGTTTACTTACAAATTTTAAAATATCTTTCGGAAGAGAATGATCGTGACATATTCTTTTTACTTGTTATTTTTAACATATTTATATGATGGGCCAAATTTATTAGGAACTACGCATGTTTAAGATTTTTGTTTATTATTTAATAAATCTCAGATATTGATTTATAATATCCTAAAAACTTTAACTCATAATAGGGAGAAAATTATTGTTCACTCTTCTTATAATTATAAAAAATTGTTTGGAAACTTATGATTGTTTTTAATTCAGAAAAATAAAAGGGAATAATTTTAAGTACTTTTATTTCGTTTTTTTGTTTTCCATTATTCAAAATATTCTAAAAATAGTTTTTCGAAAAAAAAATTAAGAATAAAAGAAAGAAAAATGTTTATATGGTATTAATTTGAAAAGAAAATTATACACAAAATATTAGTATAGAATATGTGAAAAAAAAAAATCTTTGACGTAACCAAACCATCATATATTATGTTATCTCGGAATTTTAATAAATTGAGGTAGGTAAAAATTTTATTATCTCATTATTACCTTTAAATAAAAAAAAATAATCTTTTTTTTTTCCTTATATTCAGTCGTTATGAAATTTGTATTTCATTTTTATAATGTATACAAATTTGTGTTTGTATTTGTCCTATTGTCCTTCTTTTACAGTGATAATTATAATATATAATCTAAACAAAAAATAAAATAAAGAAAAAATAAAGTGATAATAATTAAAATTTAGAAATACACTTTTTACCTTTTGAACTTAAATATATGTTGGATGTTGGTAAAAAAAATATTCATGGTAATAGATTATTATTTTATGGCAAAAAAAAAACATTTTTACACAATTTTAGTGATAAAATTACACTTGTGAAAAAAGGATTCGGAAAAAAAAGATTAAAGTTGTCACGCTTTGTAAAATCTAAACAAAGGAGATAATAATTATATAAAAAATAAAAGTATTTCAAACGAGAGTTACATTCAACCATATACAAATTAATTTTATTGTGTTAGAAATTATGAGTCATGCATCCATACATAATAAAAAAATAAATAAATAAAAATATCTAAAAAAATTAAAAGTAATTAAATATGTCTCGTAAGAATAATTTGATTTGATAAAATTAAGGATTATATTTTCTAAAATACAATAAATTATAAATTGTTTTAATAAAAATTCATAAAATAAAAAAATGATGAATTAAGGTTGTAATGAGAGAAATTACTTTGAATATATTATAATAAATATTGAATGAGTTAAACCTTTGAGACAAATTAAAATTTTGTAATGAAACAATCATAATTTGAAATGAAACTTACGTTAAAAAGATAAAGATGATAAATTATTAATCTTAAATAATAATTTATAAAATTAAATATTTGAAATTGAGAGATTGTCATATGAAAAAAATAATAAATATGAAATATTTTAAAAAATAGAATATTAAATTTATGTACTCTAAAATGATATCAGGTATGAGGATAAGAACTATATAAACATGTATATCAAATATTACTTTTACTTATTCTATGTACATAATATGAAATATCAAACATTACTTTTACTTATAATCTATATGAAATATCAAATATTATTTTTACTTATAATCTGATAAATGTGGATTTGTTGTCAAAATAAAAATAAGTACCAACAATATATACGAGAATGAGTTTATTTATCATTCCTAATGATATTTTTGTCACTTTTGAAATATTTTATAGATAGAATTTTGCTTGAATTTGTGTAATATTGATCTTATTACATAAATAATTCATGTGATAAACTGGAGATAAACTAGGTTGATTGATTATTCCTATAGTCAGTACAATTTATTATATTAGGTCAATTAAAAGTTAATTACCAATGTACTACTTCAAATAAAACAATAAATTGACATGATATAATGATATTAAATCATATTTACTATACCAAAAACATTAATATAGTAATTATTTTAAAGATAAAAAATAATAGTCGTTATATTAACTAATTTATATATTAAAAAAACATTGGTATCCAAAATAGTTGCTATTATTAATAAAATTTTAAAATATAATTAGATATTATATTTTTAGTGGTTAATGATCATAAAAAAAGTAATTGTTTATTTAAAGACATTTTTTTTAATCTCTTGTTATTTATAAAGTATATGGAGAAATAAATACATATTCTTTTGACTTATATATTAGTTAAAATTATATGTTAAAGATTATATTAATGTAATACACGTGTAAAACATGCTTGTTACAATATAAGTGACACATTTTTGCATATTAAAGGGGAATGAAAAATATTGTAAATACTTATAATTTTTTTGTTAAAATGACATGCATTTCAAATTAAAACCATAAGTTCATGAGGATGTTGAAGACCCAATTTTTCTTCATTCATTCTTGTTACTTTTTTTACATTGTATATCTCCATACCTTATATTATATTTACTGTAAATACATTTCATCAAGACAATGAATATTTGATAAAACTCTTCTGACCCTTACCATTGACAATGACCAACCTTTAGCCTTCTTCATAAACTTACTAAAAAAAACTCATCTAAACCAAAAAAGTTATAGTTTATAACCTTTAACTTTCTTACCAATCAACACTCATCCATAATTCTTAACATAATTATCAGTGTTGCCACTGAAATAATTGTTTTTTTTGAAAGGGATAATATCATTCTCATTCACTAGAAATTCATTTTTTTTATCAGCATTCACCAGAAATTCATAGAATTCAAAAGAAAAAGTGTAATAATTAACCTTTTAAGTGAATTACATGTACTTATGTAACTGTGTCTCAATAACAACACCACACATAAAACATCACACAGTTATGCCAAGTTAAAAAAAATCTTAGAAGCACAAACTTAGCATGTTAAGATATTGAAAAGAGTTTTCTAATTAAATTAACATTCCAATTTGTGATGAAGGAAGAATTAGAGGGTATGAGGAGAAGTTTGACCTATTCTTATTATTTTCTTACATACCAGTAATAATAATAATAATAATATGGTTACAAATTTTTAATATAATTAATTGATACAACAAAGGTAATGTTGTTGACAAATTGCTTTAAAATTAAAGAAAAAAATATTTAAGATGATTTTTATACACATTAAGTATATATCACAGATAATAAAACATTATATTTGTACTTAGTTTTTAATAATGTTATGTTTTAATTAAATAATCACGTTTTTATTGATAAATTTATTTTAAAGTATGATAAAGTGAGTTTTGGTCCACTAGCTCGTTATGATTGGACTTTTTCTTCCTGCACTCCATGCTTTTCTGCTTACATTTCCGTAGTTCAAAAAATATCAAAAATATTATTTTAAAATTTATGTTTTAGATTATATAATTTAAAAATGTGATAGTTTCTTAATTTCAGATTTCAATGTAAAATATATATTTTTTATAATCCGAACTACCAAAAGATAAAAAGAGCCTAATGGGAGAAGATGAAAAAAATTAAAGAGGATAATTCTTTTATAGAGGTGGATTAATGTTTTTAACCGGTCAACTTGTTTTGACCTGCCAATATGTTTTTTTTTTTTAAATTAAAAAAATTAAAACAAAACATAAGTTAAAAAATTATTTTTTCATTATATTATTTGAAAGATACTAATATCACCGTATAAATCATTAATACTCAGAAATCAAATTTCGATTATTTATAATAAAGTAATTTAGCAGTAATATTTTATTTATTTATTCAATTAAAAATATTAATTAATTAATTAAAATTTAAAAATATTTATATAATTAAATATGTTTTTAATATATATAAATATTAAAATAAAACTAAAAAAAAGTAAAATTTAATAAAAATGAAAACTAGTAAGTTAGTTTACCTGCCCTTCATACAACAAGTGGTTAAGATTTTAGCCCTCCTTGCCTCCTCAGTCACCCTTAAATGGATCATACCAGTTATATTTTTAATTATTTGAAGAATAAATATATTTTAACCCTACTGTTTAAAAGTTATATTCATTTTACACCTATTTTTAATAATAAAATATTATATTTTAATAAAATAATATTATTTTTAATTGTTAAATGAACGTAAATTACTGTTAAAAGTGTCAAGCCATCACTCCTCTTATTTTAATTTTTCCCCTGTCGTTGAAATGGATATACATGTACTACTTTTCTGTTAGTACAAAATTTCAACCATAATTAATAATCAGTTCTATAAATCCTCAACTACAAATGCCCTCCACTTAGGCAATCCTGATTATTTAAATTTTTACAGAATTCCCAGACAAAAAAATGGGGAAAATAAAATAAAATATTTCAAAAATTAAAATTAACGTTTTTATAATTTAGAATTAATTCATTTAAATAAGTAATTTGTAAAAATTTCTTAATATGACTTTTTTAAATTTTTATTTTTAATACATGTGTAAATTAATATGAATTTACACAAATTTAATTTTTTCGCATATTTGTTCACCTTCCAATTAGAGCTCATATATAGCCGAACAAAGTTTTTAGACTTTTATCGCTTTTGTCCTCGCCATCTCCTAAATTTCCCCCCTTATCTTATTTATTAGCTTTAGCTTTAATATTACTCTAAGTATTTGCTATTATAATTCGATTGTAAATTTTTCAAAATCAACATAATGTTAAAAAGATTTAAAAATACTTATTATTTTAACAACATAGTAGTATGTTCTAAGCAAATTTTATGTTATATTACAAAAATACTCTCATTTCTCCCATCCTCTTTATTTTCTCTCTTTTTCTCACTTATCTAATCCAACAACTGAGTCCTAACAACACCTTAGGGTGAACATATTTAATAACAAGTTTTCTTCAAACAGTGAAACATATTTAATTACCTTTTTTAAACATTTTGCACATACATTATATTACACAAAATTAATAAAAAAAAAAATCTTAGTCTCATGTAACAAAGTCAATCATACATCTTTGCGAATTGTCATTGATTGACTTCACATAAAAAAAAACCAGGAAAAAGAAAAGGTAGCAAAATTCGTGGCAGGTTAGAAAGACCAATGAAAGAGACAGCAATAATCTGTGTTATTTGCAGAAAAGTCTCTTTCTTAGTTCCTGCATGTATTGTTTTTCATAATAAGCAAGTTGATCATTTCCCTTTTCCAAATTGCGTGCTATTTGACTAAGACTCCGAAGTTTCAACTCACCAGTCTCCTTAGACTGCATCTCTGTCCTTTTTCTATCTCTCTGCATACATTTCAAATAAAGCTTTTGGCAGTGTCAAATTAGGCCCCACATCGCTTCGTTTATGACCACATATCACAACTATATATAACACCCAATCCACATTCATTCTCAACGCTCAAAACATCTCACAAACACAGTGCTGCAAATCAACAAGAGTCTTCTTCTGATGGGTGAAGCTCCCAAGATAGTGCAGATCGAAACCAGGTACGTGCAAACCGACGCTGTCAACTTCAGAGACGTGGTTCAGAGCCTCACGGGGAAAAACTCCTCCACGGATTGGATAGGGCGAAATGTTAAACCTGCTGCTGAATCATGTTCCAAAGGAGGAATCACTGAGCCAAAGGAAATAGGAGCTTCTGCTGCTGTTACTGCTGCTACTGCTGCAACCGATGGAACAAATGAAACTCTCTCACCTCCTTCTCTTTCTTCTTCCACGCAACTGAACAGCAACCTCTCCTTCAAAGACTTTGATGGATTCGTGTGGCCTTCCAGCGAGATGATGCCATGGTCATACTCATATACCTAGCATCACAAAAAGATTTGCATATCATCATTCTTTTGACCTTTTTGTTATATCATCGTAGAATCCGATTCATAGTATATATTTGTTTAATATAACTGCTTGTCAGATATTTTATTTCATAATGGAAAACATTGTTCAGTGCTTTGTTATCCTTTATACACATGTCTGTTTGTGTCAGTAGATTCTGATATATATATATATATATATATATTTTTATCTCCTTCTCCTCTCTTACGGTTGTGTTTACAAGTATTTATGAATGAGGTATTGCAGAAGTTAGATAGAATTATTGTGAGTAATAAAATTTCCAATTAAGGAAGAGGTTATGCAGTAGTTAGCAGAAATTAATACATACATTGCTTGCTATTTATTTAATTTTTTATTGGTATAAAATTGCGATGTATATAATTAATTTATCATGCAGGTAGGATAATATCACAATTTATATTTGATCAACAAAATTGTTTACACACTTCACTTCTCTCTCTCTCTCTATATATATATATATATACACATGTATATATAGATTCTAAAATCTTAAACTTAGTTACGTAACTCTATATAATTACAGGTTAATATATTGGCTCATGAAAATCATTACTACAGAACGAAATTTTAAATGATGAAGCAAGATTCGTAAAAATATCTGTCATCAGGAAACAGTTGCCCTTAATTATGTTAAAAAGTTGTCTTAAAAAGCTTTTTAAGGAAAAATGACAACACAAGTGGGTTTAGCCAAGCTTTTTGGGTTACTAAATTTGCGATTTGAATAAGATCCAACTTTAATAGAATATACTAATCCAATTTTTCCCCTTTCTGTGGAATTTTTAAGTATATTATTGTGGTTTGAGTCCAACACTCTTTACTGTTAGCGAGTTATGAATTTCAGTCTACAATTTATTGAAGAACTAGACTATATTGACTTATTTTCAACATGTTGGTTGGACAAGTCAAAGTAATCCAGGTTGGTCCATTTTCCCAGTTTTGTACAGGAATTATTGAGGCCAAAAAATAACAAATTTACTTAAAAATTACTTATATAACTATTTTTTTTTTAAATTAAATAAATGGATAAGTCATGTTTTTAAATACAACCATTTTTTTTTATATTGAGCTCGTGATTTATAGTATGATTTTAAGATATTTTTTTTCAAATTTATTTATAAGCTTTGCTTATACGTACGTTTGTAACCATACTTTTAATGTTTTTCAATTTATCATCAAAATTATGATTACCAATATGATTTTTATATCCTTAATTTATATCAAAATTATGTCTGTAAACACAATTTTAATGTAATTATAGAACACTAAAATCGTTAGTTATGAACATTTAGGATAACTTAAAAAAAATGCAAAATTGTACTTCCAAACATATTTTTTAATAAACAAAATATATTGAAATCACGTTGAAAAAAAAAATGATCAACACGAAAATAAATAAAGTTAGAGTTATACCTGGAAGTGCTTATTCATTATGAAATCATTCTTCATAGTATAACTTATTCATTTATATATATTTTTTTAAATTTACATAGACCTATAATTTTCAACCATTTTGGTGCTATAAATACTTTGACAAGGTGTACCTATTAAAGGAAGACCTGGCAACGTTGATTTTATGGATTTTAGAGTTATTAGGCAAAATGTATTGCTTATGCTAACTTAGACTCATTCCGTGTTAGATTTTTATTATGAATTATTGATACTTGAACATGTATTGTTAATGTATTATTTTCATATCGAGAATGACAATGAAATTGATTTAGGCTCAAATAGGTGTTAATATCCATAATTGATGTTTATCATAAGCGGAAAAAGGTGTTTCAATTTTGCAATAGCGATAACATATTTTCGCTTTATATTGGAACATCACACCCTTAATGGAAACATGTTTCTTCAACACTATTTTCATAAAAAAACAGTAAGGGTTGAACTTAATAAAAGCGGGGTAGGGGTAAGAATAAAACTTCCCGGGTGAGTGCCGACCCAAGTTCAAGATCCACTGAGTATGTGCTGGGCTCAATAATCCTTTTAGGCAGTTGCTTCCTGCACTTACAAAATTATGACATGCATTATATAAGATAAGTAAAATGTCTAAAATACCCTTGAGTTTTAAAATAATAAAGTAAGATTTATACTTTTCGTTTCTTTTCCATAGTTAATCTTACATTATTTTTTTGTGTTATTTGTTGTGATTTCACTAAATTATAAATACTATAAAGAAACTAAAACTAAGTTGAAAGAAAAAAAATTACATACACTATAAACAGTATGTAAATAGATAACGGTAGAAAATTATAAAATGCTAAGATCCATTATATCATATAAAGGATAATGCTGCAGGCAAATAGCAAAAACCACAGATTATTTTTTATTATAAAATAAAGAATGAATAAAAAAATTGAAAAATAAATATTTATTAATGTTAAGGGTAATTTTGGTAATAAAAGTGCAGTTAACAATTTGTGTAGTGCATAAAGTAACTGCCATCCTTTTACTCAAGTCGAGAAGCCCAAATCTTAGTGTAGTGCATAAAATAACATATTCTTATTTTAGCCTTGAGAAAAAGACAAAAATAGCCTTCATTAATAGTAACTGCAATTCATTTTTTTTCCAGTTTACGGGATGCACAAACTATAATACAATTAAAAAATAAATACATTGCGGATTGTACAATCCGCAATTATATTTTCTGCACCTTTTACATTGCGGGTTATACAACCCGCAATATAAAACATTTTTTTAAATATATTGCGGGTTGTACAACTCACAATGTATTTAAAAAAAGTTGTGTTGTGGGTTAACAAATATGCTACTGTGGTGCAATGGTGGTTATCATATTAGTCTTATACTTAAATCACATGTTGTACAATCTGCAACACAAATCTGCAATGTATTTATTTTTCAATTATATTACAGTTGGTGTAACCCGCAAAGTGAAGAAAAATAAATCCTAATTATCACCAATAAAAGTTATTTTTATCTTTTTTTCAAGATTAAAATAAGAATATGTTAAAATTATGAAGATACATAAAGTCAATGGAGGTGTAGGAAGAATGCTCGCAAAACGGTACTTTGATTATGAGCCAAATGCAAGGGTCCAGCAACTGCACTAATTTCGGACTAAGCTATTCGTTACTTTAACGCTCCATAAGTTCGGAATTGGGATCATTGGATGTGAAAAATAAGAAGGAAGAAGTAAATAAAGTTAGAGGAAGGATTTAGTATATAAATGAAAAAATATATAAATATCTATTTTGTGTGAGATGTAATACAAAAATTATGAAAAACTGTGAAATCCTCCCGTTGAAGAGATGATCGGCAATTACATTTTTTTTTCTTTATTTGCCATTCTCCTAATTCCTTAATAATACAAAACAAAGTACAAAATTTTAGAATACTTTAGTTCCTCATTTCCGTGCTTGCAATTGGTGCGAAACATCTTTAATAATTAAATTTTTATTAAGTTTTGTTTATTTAAGGAAGCCCTAATTTAGGAATAAAAATTGGTGCAATATTTTTAATGTCGTTTAATTCATTATGCAGATTATTAAGTAAAATATTGATTTCAAAAAAAGTAACGGAAAAAATAATCTAAAATATGGCACTCAAGCTTTTTCCGTAGATTAAGATATAATAAATCGAAATAAATGCCTTTTGTAACATAGAGCGTGATTAACTTGTCTTTGTGCAAACACAAACATGTGATGTGCGTCAAAATTATCTTTTTAGTATGCGTAGAGCGTACCTACCATACCCTCTATCTTTGCAACAAATATTAAATTATCTTTCAACAAAAAAGCCTTTCCTTTATAATAAAAATAACCACTTTCAAATATTCTCTTACACATGCATATTCATATTCCATTGGATGCATCAAGGGGAGAAAAAAAAAAAAGCAGCTCTCATGATCAGCAAACAAACAAATTATTTAATACACAACACTTCTCCCTTGGATATGCCTTTATCTAATACATTAATTTATATTTTTGAATAATAGAAAGTTAATTTTACACAAACACATACAGTATATTTTTTAAAGTGTTCCAATAAACTCTGACAGCATCAATTTTCTAAGTGGAGACTAGTTTCAGGGTCAGAGTGTGTTGACATTTTTTTTTTATATTAATTTAGAAAACCTTAAACATCAAGTATCCACGAAAATTTAGTTAATTTTGTTACGGATAAAAACGATGCAGGTGCTTTACATGAAAGGGGCTTTAGATACGTAAGCCTTTCTTTTTATCTTTTTGTAACAGTGAGATCACATGCAATGCAAGTCATGGCTAGTGGCTGGGGTGATGCCATTCGTAAGTAAAGTGATTTTTCGCACCAACTTTTCCACTCTTCAGGTTCAATTCTGAATATACAAAGTAAAGTGTGGTGGCCAAAACCAATCAGTCCCAGTATGTATTATTGGCACACCATATCTATGTTATTGATAATTGTGGTAACTGATCAATTTTCTAATAGCAATCCACACAATTCTTAATACAAAGAAACGGTATATCTCCTTAAATCTTGTTATCAATTTTAATGCTGTAATATTGAATATATTTTTCTGATTTTGTAATTGCTAGCTTTTCGATAGCAAAGAAATCAGTGATATATTATGATCAGACCTTGTTTGTAGTCAAAACCATGCATGCTGAATGTCAAACCAATAAATAGAACTATGCATGCAGATGGAAGAAAACGAATATTATTTTGAAGAATGTGTTGGTAGAAATTCGTAAGAATGAGAGAGAATTGTATTCTACCTAACAAGCATTCATGCATGCAAGTTTTATTACAAGGCCATGTGTTAATCAAACGAGCATATATAAACCAATAACAAACTATTCATGTAAGCTAATCAATACGATATAAGAGGGTTTATGTTCTATAGTTATCCGTTATTAATAGTATTTGATAATTCAACCAATTATCCAATAATAGTATTCTAGAGATAACCAATGAAAAGTATTCGTTTTAAGATAATTGAAGAGAAAGATTTCTCCCTTATTAATTAATAATGAAGAACTTATAATCGATTGCAATTGCAATTGGTAAATTCTCTTAGCATTTCCTACATTATCTTCATGTTATGTTTTATCTTTGAGCTTTAATTGATCTTGACACTTGATGGAATTGGTTTGTCCAATTAACCAAGACTAAGTGGATACCGTACTTTACACGTCAGGAAACAATTTAGGTTTGTATGATAGAATTTCGAAATATGCTTAACTCAATTAACATGTTGGAAAGATTTTGAAAATTCATCAAAAGCTATAATTAACCTCCAAATAATTTCAAATAAATGTCTGCTATTATGTCACCCAAAAGATCTTTTTTAGCTCGATGGATCGATCACTTCATCAAAATTTGGTGGTTTTTTCTTTTTTAGTAGTCTTTCCTTCCCTTTCATTTTGTTGCACACACAAATTTGAATGGAGTATTGGTCAACATCTCTCTTTATAGATATAAAAAAGAAGTTAATAAGTCCAATGATTAGAATATACTTTGCTTTACCTAACTAGGTTAATGAGAATGGTTTAAGTTAATGTCATATTCCAATCTTTATAAAAAAAATCCTAGAATTTTATATAGACAAAAGCTGTAACAAGGATTAGGACTTCATCCAAATTACAAAACTACACACATGAACACAACTGCATACGTGCGCAATTATTTTATCATATATTCAAGTTTTTGCTTAGGTTTACAGCCACGTATATTTGAAAAATACTGAAAACACACTATTTAATACGTTTTGAATACATCATAGTTCATTAGTTGAAAGTATAGAAATAACAAAACTTTATGATCTGCCTCAGAGTTCATTTTTTCTGTTATTAAAATAGTATCTGACTGCAAAACTCATGCATATAGATGAGTATGTAACATCTTATGCAGTTGAGCGAAAAGTTTTATACTCTATACACTGAGTCTGTATTGGTTTATACTGTATCCTTTCGTTTGCATGGAACAGGAAACGGATCAAGCACATCCACAAGGCTAATTATTGAGATCTCTACAATAGAGGGGGCAAAAAACTTTTTGCTAGGGTGGTTGTCTGATCCGAACAAGATATTTTTGTGGAATAGAAGATGAACACTTGTTTTCATTCCATTAATATGACCACCTATTTTGTCCAAATCGAACTCATTCAATGAAGAACAGAAGGAGAGCTCTCTGACCATGACCCCTAAAGCATTATATATGCATGTTACAGAAATCTATGGATGAACCCAGAAAAGTCCCAAACAACCTACCGACCAGACAAGGTTTTTCTAAGCAATGACACGCACATTTCCCACTACTTTCTGCTGATTTAGATCTAACATATTATGACACTTCAACCAGAAAAAAAATTAATGTAACTTCCACCTCATATATACAGGTACACTTCTCATTCTGTCCCCCTACTTTTGAGCTCAAAGTTTTTTGGAAGGTATATATCATTTCATAAATAATAAGCAGTGCTAATGTTAAATAATTATGATTGTTGTGGACATATATAGTCCAAATTTTCTGCATGTGATCACTTACAAATTAAGGATCTAATCCCTTCTCAATAAAATATATTTAGTATCGATCCTGTGTATATTAGAGATCCGAGGTTGTTTGTCTGACATGAATCTTTGGAGTCAATTATGAAGACTTCGGTGGTATATATATATTGTTCATGCAGAATATCTCGATACATAGGTCTTAAATCTTCTTTTGCCGAAGTGATCCATGAGTTCTGAACACTGTTCATGTAGGTTATGTGTCAAATTAGAACATTGGATATTATAATATAGTAATGTTTGAAGCATTTATTTTTTAAAACACATGCGGTTCAATTTGGATTTCCACACATAAACTAATAATTATATATATATAATTGACAACATATTATTAAAAAAAGAAATAAATAAGAATAAAAAATACAGAAAATTTGATTTTTTTAACTTTTTTAAAATAAAATTTAAAACTTTGTAATTTTAAATAATTAAATTCCTCCAAATTAACCTGACGAGTAGTGTTTTTTCAATAAATACTAGAAAAATATTCAATAAAAAATGATGAGTAATATTAGTGTGGCCAATCATTTACTATAATTTTATCAATAAGGTCAAAGAATTTTCTATTAATTAAAATAACTAAAAATTAGTTATTGTAAAATATACTTTCAATCTAAAAGTTGTGGTTATAAAAAAAACTTAAAATACAAAATTAAAATAGAATTATCTATAAAAGTAATAATAAGTAAATAATTATAGATTACTTTCAATAACTAAAACTATACAAATTTAAATTTTATGTGATTTTTGAATAATTTAAACCCATTTATAATTAAAAATAAATAACTCTATTTCTAATATTAAATCACATAAAACACACACACAAAAATTGATTTTTTTTTCTTGCAAAAACTCATTTGTAATTTTGAAATATAGTAGAGAAGAACTCAAAGTATGATATACATACCGTTGCTGCGGAAGAAGGTGATTTAAACTTCTAAACGTGAGACTACCTTCTATTTTAAGACTAAGCTTCATTCACACGAATATTGTTAAAGGTCAATTTTAACTAATAACACGAATTTTTTTTATTAGTTTTTTCAAGTTAACCAAGTTTTTACATAACGATTTTTTTAAACAGGTTACTTAACTATGTGTTTACAAAGGAAAAATAATATTATACTAAACTAAACATAGACCTAAAGTTTGTGTTGAAAAGGACATAGATTTGCTCAATAAGTTTAATGTTCTCGGAAATTTTTTTAATGGATTTTCTTTTATAATTTGTTTATGTCTTTTTCTTCTCCTTTTATGTTGAGAGAATTTTCGGTAACCTCTTATTTATTTTGCATATTTTTTATCATTGAAATACTTATTATTAATATTAAATGCGTGTCTTGCTTTTAATGGTGTATTAAATCCGGGCGCAAAAACTTGGATAGAGAATGTATATAACTAGAATATTCTTTGCAGAAAAATAAAAACAGGCACAGTGCAATATAAATATGTGTTTATGAATGCTTATGATATGCACACTATGATAAGTTTAAATACTTATAAAATGCAACATTATGCTAAATAAACATATAAAATGCTTGTGGAAAGGAAAATCCGAACAGATAATGTAACTGTTCAAAGTATCTTTATGTACGAGATAAAGACTTTCATGAGACAGATAATACTTTTTAAATTTACATGAAAACTAATATTTATTTGCATCGATAAAAAAAAAATTAAACTTTAGTCAATATATCTTGGACTTTACATTTTTTATTTAATAAAAAATAATTAACATTAAAAATGGATATAATAGAATAACCGACCTCTCTCTTTTCCTTTCACCACCTAATTCTATTAAATTATTATTTTTACTTTAATTAACTATTTCAAGGTTTATCAGTGCTAAAATAATTTTTCAAAAAAAAAAAAAAATACTCCTCTAGTTGGTTCTTGATTAACAATTTTATGAATTATTTTAATTATAAGAAATATATAATTTCATTTAATTACATTTTAACATTTATTTAGTTTTATTTACTATGAGTTATTTATAATAACTTTACAATTATTTAGTTGACTAAACCGATTTAAAATAAACTTTCATAATTTTTATCCATTTACAGAGTGAACTATTAAACTATGTATTTTAAGAAAATTGTTATAATGATAGAAAACTCTAGTTTTGAAAAGTAACTATTTGTCGAGCTATTATTCTCTATATGACATATATAAACTCAAGCATTATAAATTTTAGAATGTTACAACTTGCATATCAACAATATCTTAAATCTTTAACAAGTAATGAATCGAAAATAAAGTAGTAGTTTAATATTAATTAAATATTGATATTTTTCGTCCGTTAATCAAAATAAAATCTAAGTCAGGCGCCTAAAATCTTGACTAATTAAAATAACCCTATATCTCTTACTTATTAGACACTCTTTAAGCTAACCTCAATCGTACAACACCCAAGACTTCCAAAATTAAACCACATTCACGCACACAAAATTCAAACTTTATGGATGTGATCTAATTAAAATAAACGTTTTTACTAAAACATTGATTCAATATACAGTGGTTGAATAGATATTCAATCCTTATTAATTAAATTTTTTAATAGTTAAAATTACACAAAGCAACATTAAAAACATATTACCATAATTTGATGATTTTTAAAACTAAAATGAAACATAAATCTATAAATTCTTAACATTTAGAATAAAGAGTCTTGTAGCATGTTGAAATTAAAATTTTAATTTTAATGATATAAATTAATATATATTAATAGTACATAAAGATATGAAAAGCATGATTAAAGTTCTGAACATCTAACAGCAAATGGAATTGTGAAGTCAGAGGTACACCATGTGTATGGCTTTGTTTGAAAATGATAGATTTACACGGATAGGTGAGTGTATACTGCGCAGAAAAGGACTAAATTGCATAAAATTGCCAAAAATTTTTGATGATGAAAGGCATTTCCAAGTCAAAAGGGAAGAGTTCCAGCAGACCTATTATATCTACACGCCTCCACAGTTCCACCGCAACAGTGGCACAATAAAAAAATGTACACAGAAATATATACACATAGACACATTTGTTTAAAACGGAATCTCTGATGATTAAGGTGCTCTAATTTCACCTTACCTGAATTTTGGGATTCTGAAATGACTTGCCAGAAAGGCTCAAATATTTAACCAAGCAGTGGGATTTGCCTTTGCTTTTGTCTGAAGAAAGTGGCTATAGGGTATTGAGGTCAAAGGGAAAATGGAAGTTGGCGTGGGTTGGAAAGAGACAACCCAGTCCAAAAGAATACAGCGTTAAGAATATATAAATAAGGAAACCAAGCCAAACCAAAAAAGGCCCCCAGAGGTAATAGCATTACTACTAAGGCAAGCTAACTGAACCAAACACAAATCCTCTCATTTACCTTGTCTCTCTCTTCCTCCAAAATATTCAAACAAGAAAAGAAAGGAATTACTCTCACGTATTATAATACCTCTATATCTCTTCCACATTCCTAGACTCTCTTCCTTACTCACAATGGCAACGTTTATCCCAAATTTAGCTATCAGCTATGCTTTTCTTGCAGTTTTTCTCTCAGCAGGTACCCTGTTTGTTCTGTTTTTGCATACCCTTTATGTATTTGTAATAATGATAGTTAGCTAATAGTGCTGACATTTTTTGTTCTTGATTGTACCATCACAGGTATTGGAGTTTTTCTAGGTGTTGAGTCATTTGGAATCAACTATGGTCAAGTGGCTAACAATTTGCCACCACCAGACAAAGTGCTTGAATTGTTGAGTACCCTAAACCTCACAAAAACAAGAATCTATGATACTAATCCTCAGATTTTGAGTTCTTTTGCCAACTCAAACATTGAAATCATTGTGACTGTGGAAAATGAAATACTGAGCCAGTTGGATGATCCTCAACAAGCGGCTCAATGGGTGAACAGCCACATCATACCGTACCTACCCGAGACAAAGATCACAGGGGTGCAGGTTGGGAATGAGGTCTTCACTGATGATGATACCACTCTCATTCAGCACCTTGTGCCTGCAGTGGTGAACATTCACAATACTCTAGCTCAGTTAGGCTACTCCAACATCAAAGTTTCAACACCTAGTTCGTTGGCAGTGCTTGATTCGTCGTACCCTCCTTCAGCTGGGAGTTTCAAGAGTGAAATCTCTGGGATCATGTACCAGTTTTTGAACTTCTTGTCAACCTCAAAGTCCCCCTTTTGGATCAATGCCTACCCCTACTTTGCCTACAAGGATAGTCCTAATGGGATTCCTTTGAACTATGTGCTGTTCAATCCTAATGCAGGAATGGTTGACCCTTACACCAATCTCCATTATGATAACATGCTTTATGCTATGGTGGATGCTGTTTCATTTGCCATCGCTAGAATGGGCTTCAAGGGGATAGAGGTTAGGGTCTCTGAGACCGGTTGGCCATCAAAGGGAGACGCTGATGAGGTTGGTGCCACGCCAATGAATGCAGCCACTTACAACAGGAATTTGTTGAGAAGGCAAATGGCAGGTGAAGGGACACCTTTGAATCCTAGAATGAGGTTGGAAGTGTACTTGTTTGCGTTGTTCAATGAAGACTTGAAGCCTGGACCAACCTCAGAAAGAAACTATGGTCTCTTTCGACCCGATGAATCCATGACCTACAATGTTGGCTTGTCTGCTCTTGCAACCTCATCAGCATCAACTTCCTCCTCCTCTTCAATCTCTCTTGCTTCCTCTGGCTCTAGGATTAAGGTAAAACTAAAACCATAGATTTTGAAGTTCTTTTTCATCATCGTATCAGTTACTCAGCTTAAAATGCATAACTTTCACGATAGCTAGAGAACATGCATAATGTAAAGAGGGATATATCTAAAATTTACAACTAAAACATATATTTTATTAAAATATTCTAAAGTATAAGCACTAGTAATCTAAAATGATTTTTACAATATCAATCTATCAGACATCATCCCGTACAGTAAAAGTTCAATGAGTTTTATACCATAACTATTATACTTGAATTTTGATTGGACTGCATAATTATATTGCTAGCACATATTAACCAATTCCAGTCTAATTATTTGTATTGATAATTTTTTTGTTGAACCATGAAACAGGTAGTAGCACCATGGGAATTCAAAAGCTTGGTGAACTGGATATTGGTGTATGTACTGATTTCAAGCCTTTATGGATGAAGAATATCCCTATGCTGAGAAATTCATGTCAATATCCTCATCAAGTACGGTTGGGATTTTACTTCCTTCAAGTGAGCAAAGAGATCCACCCCTAAACAAAGGCATTATGGAATCTCAAGTTGCAACGTTAAAGGTACTATTTTGCAGAAAATAGAGACCGATGAACACACTTTCCAAACAATTGGGCAGCACAACCAGCAATAGAACAGAGGAGGAAAGGAATGGAAGTGGTGAAAATGGTATAATACCCAACGTCTTAATCAAGTGGCTATGCTTACGTCCACTTACCCCACCATTAGTCAGTAGTCACATTCTAGCAACTAGCATGCATGTGGCGGTGACGAGAAACTGAACTTATTTTAGGTAGACAATGGACAAAAGCCATCTCATTCTTTCAATGCAAGATGTTGCAGAAGAATAAATTATAGTTTCAGTTTAGTTGCTTTGATTATCAAATACGAAATATATTTGTATGTCGCTTATGTAAAGTTAATTTCCCTTTTGTTTGCTTACTGGATACGACTATATTCCTTCAAAATCACAAGACCATAAAGTTTCCTATTCTTTAAAATTTAAAACTGTTCCAACTTCATCAACTCCTATAACATCATTATTATTTTATAGTTCTATCATAGTTTTATTATGAGAGATAACTTGGTAAGTGAGAAGAAAATAATTTATAAATTATCATTAGTTTAAGATTTTTTCATGTATAAATACTACGTAAGTTTCCAACTTTATATCCTGTGAGCTTAGTATACAAGGTTACATAACCAAAAGTTAAAACTTTCAACTTTTTAATTTCATCAGTGAAAAGATGAATAAAGAACCAGTCCTTGAAGAGGCTACCCTTATTGGTTGCTAAGAAATGCTCTGCATTTGGAACGTGGAATTCAGGACCCTTGAGTATTTATATAAAGAAATTATAAGATGTCCTAAGATTATATTTTCTGGGGTGCTTTTTTAAAAGAGGTACATTTTTTAAGATTAGCATGTCGTAAGATTATGATTCCTTCTCATTGCCACTTTTAAGATCTTGAGTATGCTCTATTATAAAGTTTAATTAAAGAAATATGTTCAAAACCTTATTATAATGCACAAAGATAAGGCTTTGTTTGTTTCTATTATCTTCTGGAGAACAGTGGGGCGGTCATGCTTTATTCCCTCTGTCAAATAAGCCTGATCATAGGGTCATTGCAGGCCCTTTCCCAAAGGTGCCTTTATCAATGGTTTATTTGTTGTTTAATTAGTTTTCTTCTCTCTTTGGACATTCTATTTTCCTTGTCATAAAGAGGGATAATCAAACCTCAGCCATATGAGAAAGTGATGGAGATTGGTCTAGCTAGCTCTTTGACATCAGCTAACATGGTGCATATGAACCCCTCAAATTATGAAGCTGACCATTTAGTATATTTCTTCTTTTTCTTTTGAGGCTTAGAAAAAGGGCAGCGTTCAAAGAATCCACCAAGAATATTTGTGTTCTAGTATTATGCAGTTGAATATTCTTATTTGAAACTGTATCCAGAAGACATGTGATGTGGCAACATTTTGGCCTTCTGGTGAAATGATTAAAGTATAATAAGACGTATCCCCAAACAGGGGTCCCATGGAATAAAACTTGAACATGTGAAGTGCTCGTCTATTATGGACCTGAAAAAAATGTGATCCTTGTATTCTTAAGGCTATAGGCTCTTTCTTTTGCCAGGTTGCTAACCCATCCACTCATAGCTCAATTATACTGAATAATAATCAAATCATTTTTTGTCCATTTTCTATTCTTTGTGATCTCTTGAACTGTAGTTTTATACTGAGCTAGAACAATGTATCACCTTTTTCGAACTTTAACATGGCAGTGCTCAAATTTCAGGAGGCAATGGTGATAAATGTCATATTCATTTCAAAACTTGTAATGTGTAGTAGCTTTCAATATTGACTTAATATGGATAATGTCGAAACCTTTTCCCTTTTTCTTCCTTATCAAAAATTTACAAATAACCATGTCTTTTGCATCCCAAACACCTTTAATATATGTTTCTAATGTCTCCAATACCATTACTTTGGATACCCACAGAAACTGAAGTCATTAACAGAAAATAGCTTATCCATGAAATATATATAGATATCCTTTCCACTTGTCAATCAAATTACAGAAATCAGAATAAGAAAATTTAATCAGTTTTATTTTTTAGCATAATAAAATATTTATGCAACAATAAACTAATTGTTAGATATACAAATATGAGTCTAAGTCTCACATTGATTAAAAATAATAAATTGATCAATATACAATAAAAAAGACCTATATTAAATTAAAGTTGATGTCATTTTCTTATGTAGTTTGACTAATTTTTTATTCTTTTGAGATTTTCCTTGTCTCTCGGATTAGATTCATCCTCTCAGATTAGATTCATTAGACAATTTCAAAATATCACTGATTTCATCTAGATGTGGCTCATTTGAAGACTGTAATTCAGTTTATTAGATTCATTAGACAATTTCAAGATATCACTGATTTCATCTAGATTTAGCTCATTTGAAGACTGTAATTCAGTTTAGAGAAAAAAAAGATGAAAAAAAATATCAACTATTTAGAAAAAATACAAAAAATTCTATTACTGGTTAACCTTGTTTCTTGGTAAGTATTGTGTCTCTCACAGGATTGAATAACATAAAATTGAGTATAATGCTTTTCATTTTCACACGTCAGGCTCAAATCCATATTGTATTGTTATTTCAAATATTATATTGAAGGGATTAAATTAATACCAATTTCCATTTTTAAGAATACAAATGATTGTTTTTTAAATTAAAAATGTGAAATATATTTTAATGAATCAGAATTGATGATACGTGGTAGTTTGATTTGAAATGAGTTGAATTTTACTCACATCCTCGGTCATCTTTCTTATGAGAATAACAATTTGAAAGTAAATGAATTTATCATGGTTTATGATTAGATAATTATAATTTTGTTAAAGATCTTTTCCACAACATAATTTGTCATTTATACATGATGTCACGCTAGTTACCCAAGTCTCTCTGTTTGACGCAGAGTAATGTTATATCCCACAATGAAATAATACTTATAACACTTAATGCTATGCACGCAAAGGTCACATGACATGATAATATTTGAGTGTGGTTAAATTTAAGCAATTATGATTACATAAAAGTTGGTTAACTCTGTTGATTACAGTGTATCACTTAAGAATATGTATGATTACCATAAATGATTACTATAAACTTTGGTCATAGATTTAAATAGCTGATAGGAGATCTTATAAGATCTTCAATAATTTTGTATTAAATAATTATGTTTTAGTCGGAAGCGGTTATTTTAGTGACAATTGAATAATTCAGCATATCATCATCACTAACTAAACCAAACTCAACTTAACCTACAGTCAAATTGCTTATTCAAGTCCTATTCAACCTCGTATATTTCATGTGGGCTTTCTTAGGCTCATCTAAGCATGAGTCCTACAACCTAGAAATCCTTTTTTAGTAGAAAACTATGGGACAAATGAATCGGAGAGAAAAAATATAGTCAAGGAGGTTGGACTCAAGGGTGGTTGTGGCCTTCTTTTGTTTCTCCAAGAATCTATGATCTTAAAACTAGTAACTGGAAAAATATGGTTGTTGGACTCAGAAGGGTGAATTGTGAGTTTAGAAGAATCCAAGACCTTATCAACTTTGCAAATAGGTCTTATTTTTCATACAAATAAATTCTTCCACCCTATGCATAACAAACACTGATTATCATCGTACCACTCTCATACCAAGTTATACATAAGTTTTTCTATTAAATGAAATTTAATAATTACAAAAGAAAGAAAAATCGTACACTGTCGGCGGCAATATTTATGAGACACTGTACACTTAAATCATTAGTCAAAGTCATGGTATTTTCTTCAATTTGCAAGATTATCTATCATTTAAAATTCCTAATATTAAAATCAAACGATGATGCTCTAAAATCACATGAGATTATACATTATTGTCCCATTTTAAAAACGAATATTTACCTTTTATTTTAGCTAAATCAACTTTTTTTACACTAAATCAAGAAATAGATATTTTCTTTTAGACAGGTTGAATTAGATAAAAAAAACACACCAGTTTAAACAATGTAAATACGTAGGCAAATTAAAGTGGCACGCATTTACTAAATGTAAATAATTAGTTTACTATTTTTTTTATAATTATTTGTTTTTATAAACGTTTCCATATTTTGTTTTTACGTATTCTGCTACGATATGTAGCATGCCCCCAAATTAAAGGTCCAAACAATCCATTACGAAAGCCTATTACATAACCCAAAGCAAATATCCAAAAACAAGACGAACATGTTGCAAAACCTACAAGGTTCAATGATAAGCCGTTGGGCCGATGGGCTAGGTCAAGCATTATGCAGCCCAACCCAAACCAAACGGTACTAACAAATGACCCAAAATCAGTGTAAATATCACTGTCAAACATTGGATAGGCTAATTCAAATTAAGGAAAGTAATTTGGACTTAAGTACATAAACTTAACCCAAATTGGTGTCTCCGAGACAAATGGATCCAAAATGTTAGGGGAATTAAGAAATCATAAAAACAAGTTATATAAAATAAGAAGAAAAACACAAGTCGAGGCTAGGATTCACATTAGCAAGCTATTTTAAATAATTATTACTATTTATTGTTTTTTTAAATTGTCATATAAATACCCGATAAAGTATAGTATTTTTGTGAAAATTTATTAGAGTTCAATCTAATTGTCTTCCTTCTTGATTTATCAATATTTTATGAGAGTTTTGTCATCATAAAACAATCCTTACGTAATATTAATTTTATTTCATAAATTTAACTCTTCATAAATAGTTTATTATGAATAATAAACCACAATCATAAACATTAATAATTGAAATTATAATTAAACATATACACATACATATATAATAAATTATAAAATTAAAATCTGAAGAGTTGAGAACATATTAATTATAAATTCTTTTTTTTTAAAATACATTATTTGCAGCTTCTTCAATAAACACAACACTCTATATGTCATCCTGTGCCTAACATTTATCTTTTACATCATCTATCACGTCTTCAACCATGTTATTCCTTTATTTTATTTTTCCTGTCCACCAAAGAAACGTGAAACATTTTTTAACATGGTAAGATTTCTGAAGTGGTGTAAGATTGTGTGTCAGTAACAAAAGAATTCAATGAACTTGGTGTGATGAAATCATGCATCAGAAAAGTGGTTGAACAATGTCAAAGTGTTATACCTTAGATTTTGGATGATATTTAGGAGTTACTACTGTTTTGGATAAAATTGCAGACAAAGAGGGAAGGAATGGATCAAATTCTTGACTGTGTAACAACTCTTGGGTGACATGATTTGGTCGGTCTGAGTTGGATGGGCTATAGAAAGTAAGTGCTTAATTAGCAATATTGGGTGAAACTTGGCAAAGATTTTGTCATTGAAATTAACAAACCGACCATTTCTTCAAGATTACGATTCAAAACTCACTTTGCCGAAAGACTTTTGAAGTGCTTTTATTGGCTTTGGCTGATCAATAGATAAACTGTTAGGATCTCCTTCAATTCCATTTGTTCTGCTCTTCTTCTTCTTGGATTCGGCATTTTTTTTTTTTTTATTCAGACTTGTCCACAAGAATCTCTCTGCTACATTCATCATCCAATCTAATCTTTTGAAAAATTATCTTTTCTTTCTTAACTGAAATTCACTTTTAAAATCCTATAATTATAAATTATTTAGTTACCAAAAAATAGCAAAAAGCATTTTCAGTCGCATTTTTTAATTTTAAAAACTAATAAAGTCACTCTTTTTATTTTGGAATGCTCTGCAGATTCTCCTATTTTGTTATCTCTTCTCTCTCGCACTACATTTCTCCAATTTCTTCTATGTCTTTGTCTTTTACTTAGTTTTCTACATTTTCCTTTTTATTCTAATATTCTTTCTATTTTTCTACCGAAAGGTAGAAGAAGATCTGGTTTCTTTGACTGGATAACAATGTATATCAATATAATGCTCGACAATGTTATATTTTTACCATAAAATATAAATGTGATATTTTATTTTTAAGAGGATTTAATTCGGTATTAATTGGACCAACATCGTAAAATCTATTTTAAATATATTAGTATTTTTAAAATAAAATTTCTCAGAGGATCATTGTATAAAAAAAGTGGGTATATGTTTTTGTTGTAATTAAAAGAACTATTATTTTCATTTTTCGTGCAAAGTAATGTATTCTTTTCTCGTCAATTACTTAACATGCGTATATTTATAAAAAAATAAAATTGAATTTAAAGTTTTATCGTACTCAGCTAACTAAGTTATAATTCCTTAACACTATTATAACTATCATTTAAGTTGTTCTAAATATTTTAAAAAATAATTTAACTATTATATTATTAATTACGATTAAATATCTTATTTTCCATGGTTTTATGATATAGTTAGTACGGACTTAACAAAAAAAAGTTAGAAAACATAAATATAAACAAATTTAAATAGTTTCATACTATTAAATTATATCATTTTAAAACAATTTTTATTTGAGATTTTATTTTAAATTTTTTTATTCTTCATACTATTTGAAATATATGCTAAATTCGACACAATTGAATTAAAGTTATGAAAAAATCACAAATACTTTTCAACAAAGAAAGGATAAATTTTTTAAATAAATTAAATATTAATATTTCAAAGAATTTTATGATTTTGTGAAGTTCTATACAAAGATATTTAAATTCCCAAAAGAGTATAATACGAATATGCACAGTAGGAAAAAATAAATAGAGATGAAAGCAAAAAAAAAAAAACACAAATAATTTTATTAGTTTACCCTAAAAATAAAATTATATTCAGTTAGTCAATCACTTTCATTAAATTAATTCACTATTTTTTTTTTAGTTTTATAAAAGCTACTTAAGAAGACAAGAAAGACATGTAACTCCACCCAAGATTTTGAGCCTACAATATCTCCTAACAACTTTTAAAATCCTATTACTTGATCAACAAACAAAAATTTTGAGAAAAAAATAAAATAAAATTGGAACCAGATCACCTAGAAAAATTAAGGTTGGGATTTTCTAAAACAATTTTAAAAGGTGATATTCGTTGTAAGAGAATAATATTATAATCTTGGCGTTTCAATCTTTAATAATATTTTCAAAAAACTGTTTTTCAGTGTGCCAATTTCTTAAAAACAGTTTCAAAATTTTCTTAGTTCTTCAAAAGTACTGGTTCAATTTATATTTTAATTAGGATCAACCTTGGCTTTGAAGTATTCATAATTTTAACTAACTAAAATACATTTTAGCCTACTAACAGTGAAATGAAATTTCACAACTTTTAATTAGTTAAAACGGTAACTTAGTTAGCTAAAATCAATCAACAAAGGATCTTAAGTGATTTTCTTCAATCAAAACTATTTTTTAATCGGCTAAGACAGTAGAGCTTCATTTCTTAAAGAATTAAGTACTTTTAGTAAGCTAAAAAAAATATTTAACTACTTAAAATGTTCTAACTTAAAAACCCAAACAATATCAATAATTTTGTAGTTAACTAAAAAATAATTTTAATCAACAAAAAATAATTTAATTTTAAAATAAAACTCATTTTTATAAAAAAAAAAACTAATCAAAATCAAAGCTTGTGAATTTACATACAGACACATTATAAGATTACAACTCTAATACTAATCAAACTATGATATTAATTCATCAACTCAACTTTTATCAGGACTGAGGAATTGAAAGCATCAAATTCTCTTGAAACAAACTTGTCTCAACAGCTACTAGATTCTAGTAAGGACTATAATTTACAGCATTAATTAAATAATAATAATAATTTTACTCATATTGGAAATTTAAGTCTAGACGACTTTTGTTTCTTTTTAAGTAAACTATAGACAATATTATATAAAAAAAATTCAAAATGTCATTTGATTTTCCCATTACCTCTTTTTTAAAAAAATATTCTTCATAAACAAGAGTAAATTTTGTTAGGATTAAATCATATTATTATGTACTGTAAAATATTTAAAATATTTATGTATTTAAGTCTCATAATTTACGTTATATTTGTATCCGCGGTTGTGCGTGAGAATAAGGGCATAGAAGATAGTGAATTTACATTTCCGACAATTTGGTCATATAAGATGAACTAGAAAGTACATATTTTCTTGTAGAGACCTTACTTTTAAACTGTGCATATCAGCGTAATAAAAATTAATATTTAATTATTTATAATAATAATAATAATAATCTAATCATTTATAAATATATTATTTTAAAATAATAGTACAATATTTTAATACAATAAGAATTAACATAAATTTATAAAATAATAATTATAATAATAAAAATATAAAAATGATAAAATTATAAAAAGAAATTTGAACTGCGAAAAATAAAATTAATAGAAGCACTTAAGGAGTGCTTCAACCCTATACAGAAAACACAATACAAAAAAATATTTCTATCTTAAATTCAAATCCTACACACACAAATACTCAACTAGAGTGTGAAAAGCCTGAGTGCATTCACTGCATTTGGCATACAAACAGGGATTGTATCTATCATTGTCAAAAACACATTACAACAAAAACACTCCAAAAATTATATAAATACAAGTGAAAAAATAAGAGTCAACTAGATAAAATTAAAAATAATGATAATCAAAAGATACATTTATAATAATAATAATAATAACAATAATATAAAGAATAATAACTTTAGTTTAGTTTTAGTTTTATTTTTTAGAAAAAGAAATATCTTTAATTTTAAATGTATTGATAATATTAGATAATTTGTAGTTTTTTTTCAGTTAAATTCAAGAAAGATAATAAGGATAGAAAACTTAACATTATTTATCTTAAATTCATTTTAAACGTAAGGACAAAATAATAATTTTACAATTTTATCAATTAAAAGATTCTTTTATCTATTATAAGGATCATATTATCTTTCACAAATTTTTCTTTCTATTTCCTTTATTTTTCACTCTCTTACTTTAAGTCAATGATTTTTCCTTTCATTCTCTTTTCATTTGCATCATTTTCCACTCTTTCAAACAAACAAACGAGCTTTAGAGTGTTAGTTAAGTTAAAATAGTTTTACAACGTGGATCCACTTTCTTGATTGGTAGATATTCTACTCTAAGAAATACCATGGGAGGGGACCCTGGGCCAAGGAAGGGTGTCAGAATATAAACAGGAAAGTTGGTAGTATTTATTTTGTGTTCTTTCATATTCAAAACAGATAAGACACACAAAATCCACTTGTAATTGTTTGTGCCATGGACACCATGTCCTCCTCTCTCTCTCTCCGAGGATTTACATGCATATATATATATATATATATATATATATTTACCATGCATATATATTATGTGTTTTTAGCCTCAAGTATTAGTGGAACAGTAGCACATATAATATCTCATCCTGTGAAGATAAAACTTAACCCCAAAAAAGATGTGTCCAAAAGAAAACATCAAAGGTGCTGAAATATCTAAATTAGATCCAATGCATTCAGATATATATATATATATATATATATATATATATATATATATATATATATATATATATATATATATATACGTGTT
>Ga0099824_1000173_pt1 | contig 59791 bp, 36 predicted proteins | sample SiratrowhiteBW_FD_76837 | JGI IMG/M metagenome (GOLD analysis project Ga0099824, IMG submission 76837) | Root nodule microbial communities of legume samples collected from California, USA - Siratro white BW | ecosystem: Host-associated > Plants > Roots > Nodule | place: USA: California... | reverse complement strand
TAAAATTAGGAAACCATTTAATATACAACTTCCACATTAAGCCATAATGGATGGAGAAGAGAGAACAAAGACATTTACCTAGCTTCTTTAGTGGCTTTATTAATGGCATATTCAATTGTGTCCACAAGTTGAATGTTCTTGAGGGGTAAACGGAGAAAGAGAAAATGGAGTCATATGCAAAACAAGAGCAATGACAATCATCTGCAAAGCAACTCCGAATATTAAAACCTCTAATACAAATCCCATTATTACACCAATAAATTTACTTAATACACACAAATATAAACATGCATAGTATAAATGTATAATCATAGGGTTTCAGATTATACTAATTTGCAAAGAAACTCACATTCACTAAGAGAACCAGGAATCAGGAACGAGAAACACAAATAAAACCTTCCTAATTTGCAATTCCTTTATCGATTTGAGCTGTGAAATTAGAAACAATGAATTACTAATCTATCAGTAAGAAAAGAGAATCGAGATTTAAACAGGAAAAATTTGAAAACATGAAAGTAAAGACGAATCCTAAGACTTGTTAGGAGGTAGTCGTGAGGATGCTACCGCACAACGCAGAGAAACACACAATGAAATGAAGTCTAACGGAATAAACGGCGAGACTTACAGAATGAACGCAGAGAACGCAAAGACTTGATGGAGAAATTATCGAGACAAATGTAGAAGCTTACAAACTTAGAGACTTATGTTTTACAAGAAATTATGGAAACGTATGATTGAACTTGGCACTAGAAAGGAGAGGATTTAACTTCGGAGAGAAGAGAATGAAGAGGAATGAGATTCCAATATTTAAATTAAATTAATTAAAAAATTAATTTAAATAATATTTTGAATTTATTATTATTAATTTAATTTTATGTTTAAATAAATTAAAATATTACTTTAAATTTTAATTTTGAAATTAATATTATCTATTTCAATACTATACTAAAATTAATAAATTAGTTAATTTATTAATATTAATTTAAAATATTTTATAAATTAAAAATTAATAATTACTTTTATAAAATTTAATTACTCCAAAATCAGTATCTAAATTTAAATAATAAGTACTAAAAATTTAAGGATCTAGTAATGTAATAATTAATAACTAAAAAATTAGTCTAAAACAAATTAAAAATAACTTAAAAAGGAATAAATTTTAAGAAATTAAAAAAATAGTGTTTCATTAGTTAGTATAGTAACTAATTATTTTTAGTCTCTAAATTAGTTACTAATTAAATTTTTTTATAATAATTATTTTTGGTCTCTAAATTAGTTAATATAGTGACTAATTATTTTTAGTCTCTAAATTAGTTACTATTTAATGATTTTCTTGTTGTGATTAGTTTGCTCCTATTGTTTGAAGTATAATAAATTCTTCATATTATGGTTGCTTTGGTTTAACTTCTATAACAATTTCTTACTCAATGATTATTTATTTAAAAACCTTTTTAAAAGCTCCATTTGAAACAAATGATCACATTATCATCACAAATTTAGATAAGAGTTTAGGATTTGTCAAAAGTTATTTATATGAAAAGGAAAAATGAATATGGAGACAAACATAACCATAATCATTTTTTATACTACAAGAAAAACAGGACAATAACAATGAAATTTCATATCTTAAACTCAAATAAGAAATGTTAATAGTGTAAGTTAAGTTCATTCTAAATCGACACAAAAAAATAATTCTATAATTAGAAGAGACTAAGTCTACTTTAAACAAATGTTAAAAAGTAAAATAAAAAGTTAAAATAAAATGTCTTAATGTTAGTCTGAGGGACATAAAAAAAAAATAATTTTGAAGAATAGAGTAAGTCTAATCGACGCAAGCTTATTGAGCGTCCGCTTGGCCAACACATAGGCCCATTAAATAAGAATAACTTTCTAAATTTCATTTCTTCAACTTACTCTTCAGCTTTCACTCTGGGCGCTCTCTTCATTACTCTCTTATGATTGTATTCTTCACTGCTCACTCAACTATCTTCTTCCGCTTTCGTTGTTCCCTCTTCACTGCACTTCACGATTTTCCTCTTCATTTGGGTCGTCTTCACCGAATGAATAGAGTTTTAGATAGTGAGAACCCTAAACTTCAACTTAGGTTTGTTATTTAAATCGATTTTGATCAATTGATTTCTTTTGTGATTTTCGCATTTGGAAGTTGATTTCATTTTGGGTTTACAGTTTGGTAATTGCTTTTTTTAGGGTATTTTTGTTGGTTGATTTTAAATGGGCTTTTGTACTTCCTGAGGTAGTTATGGTTGAGGCGACTGAGGTACCTGATTTAGCTATGCATTTGGTTAATCAAGGTTGTTGTGTTAAGAACAAAGGTCAATTTCACGAATGTGGTCTTTTAATTTTGTTTAATTTGTTAGTGGTTGAGTTTGGGTAATTTGATTTGACTGTATAATTTGGTTGATTTTGTCGATTAAACTCACTCCAAGTTTAAAAAAAAAAAAACGTTACATAGTGTTGGCCTAGCCCACTCTTAATGCAAAAGCAAAATATCTATATCTTACGGCGCAAAATGACAGATAGCATGCGTCGGCTAGGATGACATAAAATTTTAACGTCGATTGCTGATGCAAAATGGTGTTCTTTTAGCAACAACTAAGTCGACGTTATTTGTGTCCCTTGACAGGCTAACGCTAACTTGAATTGCCTTCCACGAAGCCAACTTCCACCAACTCGCTAGCACATATATAATATATAAACATCGATTTTCACTTCTTTACGTCGATTTTTGGCCGATTCGGTTTATTTATAACTTATCAAAATTCACTAATAACATTTATCAACCAATATTTTACCGATTAATTTTGTTATTGTGACTGTTATGTTGATAAAGTAGAATTATTAATTAATTTTTTCACCTTATCAACATTTTTTTTCATTTGTCCATTAGTAATACTACATTTTCTTGTAGTATAGTATTCTATTCATTCTCAAAATATTATTGTTTTTATTATTAAATATTATTCTCATGGATGGTTAGTATTTGAATTAAGGAAATGTTGTATCCTTGTATGTTTTATGACCAATGATTTTGGTTTCAAGAATTTTATAACTCAAGAAATGGTCAATTTTGTGAGCTAAGTTCCAAGTTAAAAGATCATTAGGTGATTCCGTGTTTCCCATTAGATTAGGCATGGCAGATGATGAAACTTAATTTTGGAGTCAACGTAAAAGGTTGCCGATAATGCACTTAATTTTTTTAAATAAGATAACAAGATGGTGGATTAGTAAAACTTCAAATATTATGCTTATACTATACAAAGGTTAAAAGAAAATAGATGAAATAATAATAAAAAATTATACTAAAAGAAAATGTTCATTTATAGATAAATATTTACTCATGGCGTGAAAACTTTGATGACCATGTGGACCTAAACTAAACTACTATTATTGAAGCATTTGATATATTTTGAGATTTTATTTAGAATACAATGATAATGGAAACTATTTTACATTATTTAAAACTCATCATTTACAGTAAAATTGATAATATTTTGTGCTACTAAAGGATAATTTTTAATTGATTCCCCATGCGTAACACAAAAATGAAATACACAAAAAAATAAATAGTGCATCTCTCAATTTTGAAATATGAATTCTAAATGTATGCTCGTGAATGTGGATCGTCCATAGAAAATTTACAGAATCACGTCTTCGATGTCCTGGTATTCATTGTTTGAATTGATCACCTAAAATATAAGAACAAAACAAAAACACAGTTAATTGATTTTATGATTCAGAAGTAAATTATTAAAGACTAATAATTTCCTAAATAGGACGTGATTTGCGACAAAGTAATAGTGTAATCTCTTTTCTTTGCAAATCATAATATGACAATTTATAAGTAAGAATATATAAAACCCTTATGTTTCAAAAATTATATCAATTATGATTCCCAAAAAAAATCTCAAATATTTTCAGAGAAAAACAACTGTTTTTCTTTCTTTTTAAAAAAAATGAAAAAATGTTTACTTCCTCGGACTATGTTAATCCATATATTAGGGTTTTTCTTTTCTAAGAGTTAATCTTCATCTTAAACGGATGCTTTTTTTTTTCTCAAAAACTGAAAAAAATAAATTAAAAGAGACCATATAGTTTGAATTTCTTAGATTTTTTTTATTTATTTCAAGTTAGCCTCTTAAATTTAAAAGGTTTTGTATTATTTTTTAAATATTTTGTTTTGACTTTTTAAACATTTCATTGGAAATTACCCGATTGTCTACCTGAAATCTTAAAAGCGCAACTTATTTATTAAGTCATTTCGCTTACCGTGAATTCATTTAAATTGAATTTTAATATAACATTAGTAATGACTTTTCAGGTGATATGAGAAAAAAAATGGAAAAATTTTCTTGTTGGTGTAATTTATATTTTAATTCTTACAAAAGGGAAATCGTGTATAAGTGAATTTTATTATAAAGAAATCATGTTTGTGTATAGTGAATTTTATTATAAAGAAATTATGTTTCTGTTGCACGTTTTTAATTAGTTTCCAAAAATGAAATCGTGAGAATATGAGTTTGGTGTTAGCATTGAAATAGTATTTTCTAAGCATATAACTCTTACAAGATTTCAGTATTAATATTGAGCAAATATTAATGAAATCTAAATAATTGAAATGTTGAGTGAAATTAATTGTAATTGACAGAGTGAAAGTAAAAATGGAATTAGTTGTAAATGACAAAACAATACTCAAATCAATATTAATGAAACGTGCTATTACTAGGTGAAATTAATTGTAATTGACAAAGTGTATCCCATCATTATTATTGAAATCAGTATTAATGAAAGTATAAGAATTAAAAGGTTGGGTGAAATTAATTATAATTTAAAAAGAGTGTTAGGTAAAATGAATTGTAATTGACAAAGTAATATTGAAATCACTATTAATGAAATCATGAGAATTGAAATAATGGATGAAATCAATTGTAATTAATAAAGCCATGTGAATGAGATTAACTGTAATTGACAAAGTTTGTACTATCAATACTGAGATGTGAAGATTTCACTATTTCTTCACAAACACTTTTAATTAAGTGTAACCAGGATAATAAATCAAGCAAACTCAATGTAGAGGAGGCATGATTTCAATGCTAACACTAAAATTGTGATATGCTCTCACCATTTCATTTTTTTTAAAAAATTGAACTGTATTATAGGAAAATGGTTTTTTCATGATAAAATCATGTTATCTATGCACGATTTATTCATTAAAGAAATTATTTTTTTTAACTATTTACAAAATATGACGTAAAAATTGCATTAATCTAAAAATTTTGACCCAAAAAAAAAATCGAATGGAAGCACGTTGTAACTAAATTTCAATATTAATTTAAAAAAGTAAACAAATTATCAATTTATTTTTTAGTTTTAAAATAGTGTAGTAGTTTTCGAATGTCGAGGGATTGTTTGATTATTTATACATATATATTAAACTTTTTTAAATAGTATAAAATTTAAATAGAACATTTATTATTTGAAAAGGTAACAATAATAACACTTGTTAAATATTTAAAAAGTAGTACTCATGAATCATGATTATTTCCTATGTTATTTGGAATCAAGAATATAAATATCTATCATCATCATTTATATATATAAATATTCTTCTTTAAATTTTCTTTCATAATTTAGTGAAAATTAAATGTATAGCGATATATGTTTCTATCATTATTTTAGCATATATACTTTAAAGACTAAAATATAACCTTTTAAATTAAAAACTAAAAAAAATAGAAATAAAAATTAATTTTAACCAAAACAATATCACACAAATATTTTTTTCTTTTAAGTTTTAGTTGAATCACTATTTTTTTCTCTCTTAAAAATGCATGTAGTTAATAACAAATCAATTATTAACTAAATTAAACCTATTTAATTGAGAAGGTAGTTCATAGTTAAAAAGGTTTAAAATCAGAAGTTGAAAGGTAAAATACTATTAAGCTAACTTAATGAATTTAGTATTTAATGTAGTATCTATTAAATTAATTGATAAACACAAGTAAAGAAAAAATAAATTCACAAAATTATTTACTAGCATTTGAACTTTACTAATCTCTTTAAATGTTTTTTCTAAATTATTTTCTTTAGAAAATTATATTAAGAATTAAAAACAATAAATAATTAGAAAACAACAACCCAAATTAAAGAAAGAACGTTGCAGAAACTATCTCATTAAACTCAAATTAGTTCAAATTTACTTATATTTTGTATTAATATTAAAATGATAAAATTGGTCAATCTAGTCATAGAAAACAAGTTAAGTTAAAGGTGGTTTACCACTTTCAAAATGGACTAAAAATTTTCAGTGGCCTCCTAAAAGGATGGGTTAGTAGAGACAAAGAGATCAGAAGAAGAAGAAGAACATGATTTATTTTAGAAGTGTCAACCAATAACTCAAAGGAAAGAGAATTAAACTCATGAATTAATTGCAATAGAAATCAAAGATCAATCAATACCTGTAATGTAGTATGGTTGAGAGTGGTGCTGAAAGGGTATGACAACTTCAGGCCTCAGATTCTGAAACTCTTGCAAATAGTTGGAACAATAAGTATTATAAATATCAGAATCAATGATACCATTCTTCTTCCCATGAAGATAATCCAATGTATTATCAACTTCTGCTTTTTCTTCCCCTTTGCAAGCAATCAAATCTTGCACAGACTTTAACCCTAGAGAGGGAAACTGCAACATTTGGTGTTGGCTTCTGAATCTCTTGAGTTCATCCAACACTTTCTTGTACTCATTGTAGACTTTTGTGTACTCTCCATAAGGGCCATGTATAGGGTCCCTTTGCCTGCAGCATGCTTCCCATGTCAATGAATCCACAACTCTTCTTCTATCGTCCTCTCTAGCATTCTTCACCAACTTGGTTATGTTGCTCACACCAAAAACCTTGTGCACTGCATGGAACTCACGGCTTCTGTTTGATGGAAAGTAAGGTGCCAATATACAATTTTCACTGCATTTCTTCCTTTGATGCTTGCATGCTGCACAGGCTGGATGCATTCCATTGTTGTTTCTTTGCATCCTGGGAAAATATTTTAAGGAAATCACACATAAGAGCTTTATTTCTATGAAGAAAAACTTTGATATCATCATCTAATAGTAGTAATGATAACATGTATTACTTTTTTCAGAAAAAAGTTGACAACATATCAGACAGAACTTTAAGTTCAAAATACATTGGATTCTGATAAAGGTTGACACATTGAAATAGTTGATAACATGAGAACTTGATCTTCATCCAATGATGTTTTCTAAGTTGTTTATTGTTATGCTATGAGCTAATGATTTGAAAGAAGCAAAATAAAAGAAGAATGAGAGGAAGAGTGTGATAATGCTGGCACATTCAGTACATGCTGTCAAGAGAATCCATGCATTAATGCACTTGTTTTGTATATCTCTTTAGAAGAAAAACACTGAGACAAAACAGAAATGTAGTAAAATTTTAGATACAAACCTTGACCAAAAAATTTTAATGTCTTCAATTAAGGGAATGAAACATCAATATCTGTAGAAATAAGATATATATATAGGAAGAAAAACTGTTAGAGCACGAAAAGATGGTTCAGGTTCACGTCTCTTGGAGGGAAATTATTTATATAGGAAGAAGTCTAAGTAAACTCTAGATGAAAGGATATACTCAAATGTTTAGGAGATATTCACGCGTTTATCTTATTAGGGAAAAGGTAAACAAAAAGGAGTTATGGACTAATATGTGTTAAGTATTACATTATGATATAATAATGAAAAAAATTATCGTTGTTATTATTGGTTTGTCACCTTCCCTCTTTGTGTTTTTTAATTAATGTATAACAAAAACCAGTGAGCTATTTTGTAGTTCAACACTTTTTTAAAAAAAATTATTTAATGTAGCTTTTAAAGGGTTTGATTAGAATGTAGTGGTATATAATAAGTAGTGATCATTGAATCAGATATGATTATTACTTGTTGTTCACTGATTAAGCTTTTAGGGGTTGCTCATGCAACTTTTGATGACAGTCATGTAAATAATCATTCAGCATCTTCATGTTCTTGACGTGAGGCAAATTGTTAAAGTTTAACATCTTTTTATTATATATATTATGACTTCTTAGAAGAAATGTATACTAAACACGTCATATTTATAGAATATTTTTATCTCTCTAATCTCGAGAAAAATAAAATTACGAGAGCAAACTTAACATAAAATACTGCTTTAAATTGCTTGTTTCATTTTTTTTTCAAAAAATATATTTAACAACTTACAAGCTTGAATATTTTTTTTTCTACTTGAATTAATTTTTAAGAACATAATTTAAAATTATTATTCAAAACTAAAATGATTATCTTTTTTTTCGGATAAAATGATTATAAATGATGTCTTGAGATTTTTCTTTATAGACATATTTAATCAAAAAAAGTTACGTTTATAGTTTTAAGAATATTTAGTTAAATAATCTCAGTTTAGTTTTATGGAAAAACTTATTAAATTTGATAGAGTAATAGTTATTTATTTATTTAAAATAATGAGTTTTGTTTCACATACTAAACCAAATTCTATAAAGAATTCTAAAACTAGATATATAACCTTTTTTAAATCATTGGCTAATTTAAAATTGGTTTGTTCGCGTATATATCTACATTTTCCTACACAAATCCATTCATAGACTTTAATATAAAATGTATTCTTAAACAAATTAATATATCACAACAAATTTTAAAAAGGCTAAATTAATGCAAAAAAGTAGTCTAATACGTAATATTTTATATTTGATCTTAAATTTATATGAAAGAAATAAAGCAACAGTGTTAAATTGATTTTTCCAAGTACTTCCAATCAATTATCCTAACGGTTAAAATAAAAAATATGTTAGAAATCTACTATGTAATTTTTAGCCTAATCTAACATTAAACAGTAAACTCGGTGAATATGTCACCAGTTTTTTCTGTTTTTTTTTTTTCTCTTACAAAGGTTGCAGAATTAACATGCTTCATTGACCTACGAGACACTTATGATTTGGATTAAGTGAGACAAAAGTGGACTTAACAATTTTGGCATTTCTACAACAAGCTTTAAGCTTTGATAGTGCCTTAATCATCCTATCAACACCATTGTCATTAGTATGAATTTAATTTTACTCCAACAACTAAGCATCCAAACCATCACATATCCAATGATATTTCACATCAATATGTTTGGACCTAGATTGGAAAGTTGGATTCTTACCTAGATGGATAACACTTTGATTATCCACAAATAACGGATAGTGATTCTGCACAAAACTAAGCTCCTACAAAAATTTCTTCAACCATAGCAACTCCTTGCATGCATTTGTAATGGCAGTGAACTTTGCCTCTATAGTAAACAATGTTATACACCTTTACAATCTTGATTGCTAAGCCACTGTTTTCTTTGCAAACTTAATCAAATAGAAGTGGGCTTTTTGAAATCAACGTCTCCAACCATATTTGAGTTTGAGTAATCCATGAAATTAGGCTTACCACTTCCAAAACAAATCCTTAAATCACCAGTACCATGAAGACACCATGAAATCCATCTCACATCAGTCTGATGCTCTCTACTTGGATTTGACAAAAATTGATTGATTGTACCGACATGTGCGATATTTAGTCTTGTACTTACCATTACATATATCAAACTACCCACCATAGATGTATAAGAAATTTTAGTGATATATGTCTTCTCAACTTCATTTGAAGGACTTTGTTTAACATTAAGTTCAAAATGAGTCACAATAGGAGTGGTCAATACTTTAACATTTTCCATCTGAAGTCGCTGCAAGACCTTTTTCATACAATGCTATTGTGATATCCAAATCTTCTTTTCTCTTCTATTATGCGAGATACTTAAGCAAATGATCTTTTTATCAACTCTCATGTCTTTCATGATAAGTGACTCATTCAGTTGCTTCTTTAACCAGTTAATCTTGGAATATTTTTTCCAACAATAAGCATGTCATCAACATGAACAATAGGATAATAAATTCATCATCTAGAAACTTTCTAACAAAGAGACAATGTCAAAAGTAGTCTTTTTTGCAGTCTTGCTAACATATAAATGACTTAAACTTCTTGTACCACTGTTTTGGAGACTGTTTCAAACCATGTAGACTCTTTTTCAACCTAAACATGTAATCTTCCTTGCCTTCAACAAGAAAATCATAAAGTTTCTTTATGTAAATCTCTTCCTCCAAAGCACCCTGAAGGAAAGTTATCTTTACATCAATTTGCTCAACCTCCAAATCAAGGGTAGCAGTTAAACTTAGCATAATTTTGGTGGATGACATTTTCATCGCAAGTGATAAAATGTCATTGAAATCAACACCATTTCTCTGTCTAAAACCTTTCACCATTAATCTGCCTTTATACCTAGGAGATATAGAATTAGCCTCTTGCTTCACCCTGAAAATCCATTGTTCTCTAAAGCCATTTGTTTTTAGGCAACTTTACCAAATCATAAGTGTGATTATCATGCAAAGATTTCATTTCATCTTGTCCATCCAACCATTGTTGTTTTACTACTTGAAATATTTTTCAAAGAATTCAGGTTCTCCATCAGTCAAGGTTACATACTCATTGGAAGATAGTTTTCTCGACCTATTGGACCTCTTGGTAGGGACTTGTGGTAATTTAGGTGCATCATCAAAATCATCACCATGTACCATATCGTGTTCCTTTTGAGCATCATCAATTGAAACCTCTAATCCATCTCCAACCTATTAATGATTAATATCACCATGTTGCTCATCATTTTAAGCATCAGTCTCAATATTATCTAGATTGTGAATAAGCAACCACATCATATTACTATCAATTAAATTACAATATTTAACGGGTGTAGTCTTCTTCACCTTGTTAATATCTCAATAGTTTGGTCTTCCATGAATTTCACGTTACAATTTCTAACTAGCTTCTTCTCAACAAGATCATACAACTTGTAGTCGAATTCATCCTAACCATAACCAATAAAGATACATTGCCTTGTCTTTGCACCTAACTTGGACCTTTCATCCAACCTTTTACACCAACCTTTTGCACTCATCCTATGACTAAGACTCACTATCTTAGACGAACAACAACCCTCCAGGCTCAAGCCTTCAAGGCAAAACGCCTAGGTGTACTTGGGATTTCAAACGAGTTAAGCCTTGAGGGTGATAAAGCTAAAGTTTGTTAAGTCATGAAAACATCAAATAACATTTGGGTCACACCAAACTACTTTATTTGAAACAAAAAGTTGGAAAACTATATGAGAATTACGTGATACATAAGCTTCTTAGATAACACCTAGTCTCTTTATCTCATAGGTTTATGAAAGAACATGCATAAAATTTGATGCATAAATTAATGTGAGAAAATTGGAGAAAAAGTTTTATAATACATAGATTAATATAGTTACATTGGAGCATAAACTCATCAATGTTTAAGATAATAATAAATCAAAATTGAGACTCATTAGCTTTTACACTAATAATAAATCGAAGCTAAACATCCTTTAGTTGTTATTAATGAATCAAGACCAATGTTCGGTAGCTGATAATATATCGGTAGCATAATGACTATAGGAACACATCAAATTAGCTCAAATATGATGAATGATCTTTAAGTATGACAATAAAAAGTGAAATTTAAAAATGTGTGCATAGATTTATAACAAGATATGTGAATTTAAGAAAAGAGAATTATAAATAAGGGAAACATTATTTAAATTAAAATTATATTCCTTAATTATTTTAATATAAAAGTGAAAATGACCAGAAAATATAATTATATGTTTCAATATAAATATTAAAATAAATTTTTAATATAATTTTTTATTAACTAATTCATAAATATTATCACATCCTTGTTAAGGAAAACATTATTCAATTAACATTAATAGAAATAAATAAGATTTTTATGATAATAATTTTCAAACACATTATTTTTTATTTAAAAAAGTAATTATCATTTGTTTTTTAAATAGTTGTTAAAAGATCAACGGTAACATTTCTACAAATCAACGTTTTTCAATCATAATTTCAAATTAAACTTATTATAATTTTAGAAAAAAAAAGAAAAATAAGCAGGATTGTTATTTTCTTAAACACATAAAATTGTTAAGTAGTAAAACAGGTGTAATTGGAACATGTTATGTGGGACAACTGAATGCAAGCAGAGATATGCGAGGTATGTGTTGGAGATCTCACATCGACTAGAGATAGAACCTCCTCACCTTACAAGCCGGTTTTATAAGGATGCGTTAGACTTAAACTCATTTTATAATATGATATCAGAGTTTATCCTAACAAGATTGATGGGCCTATTAGACCACCCGCTATCGGGCCGTTATCGGACCATCCTTAATATATAGTCTCACACACGAGTTTGGGAGTCTCAATGAGAAAGGAGTGTCACATCGACTAGAGATACGACCTCCTCACTTTATAAGCAGATTTTGTAAAAATGAGTTAGACTTAAACTCATTTTGTAATAGTATAAGAGTCTTTCGTCATTGGACATTTATGGAGTAGGTTTCTTTTTGATTTACTGAATTGGCGACCACTATACCTTTCCTTTTCTCTTCAATCCTTGTCCCTTTCTCTCCCTCAGTGCTTTCCTCCATGCTACCGCCACCATAACCCCACTATTTTAATCCAATGCTCGAAAAGAATATTATTCAGTAAAAGGATCCCAATAAAAAGGTTATTCTAAACCTCACGACAACCAAAAAAAGTCTATATAATTAAGAAGGGATTGTATAACATAAAATTACAGAAGTTGTGAATTCTAAGACATAATAAAATTGATCCAAATGTAGCGTAGGGGGTAAGTTATGCAAAATGTTTTGAAACAACAAAACCATTATTCTATAGATCCTAGAATAATAATGCAAGAGGTCAAACTAGTTGGGGTTTGATCATTTTCAGGGACTTGTTTCGTAACATAATAACCCAAAATGGAGAATAATAAATGAATGAAATCAGTGTCCCTCTTAAAAAAAAAGGTTTAGGAGTCTCATTAGTGTGGCTTCAAGAATTAGGCAGTGTCCCTCTTAAAGAAAGGTTTAGGAGTCTCATGGTTTTGGCACATTTTGGAGTAAGAGTAATAGTAAAAATTATCCAAAGATGAAAAAAAAAAGACTTTCATGATATCTATAAAAGAAAAAATGTGTAAGAAGAAAATTGAGACACAACATGTGAGAGAAAAGAAAATTTCATTTAAAAGTTTATTATTCTTTACATGATGAAGAAAACAATTAAAAATAAAAACAAAATAAAACATAAAATCCTGGCTCAAGCTACATAGTATATGTTCATCAAACCCAACTTTGATATAATGAGATTGAAGCTTGTTGGTTCAAGGAGTTTTGTAAACATATATACAGCTTGTTGAGAAGAAGATATAGGAAGTAACTAAAAAAATTGGCCTGCATTTTTTCAGTGACGATATGACAATCGATCTTTATGTGTTTCATTCATTCATGGAAGCTTGGATTTGAAGTTATACGTCTCGCTAATTGATTATCACAATACACAGCAGCTGATGAATGGATAACAACTTGTAAATCATCCAAAAGATACTTAAGTCATTGTATCTCACAGGTCAGGGCTGCAAGAGCACGATATTTGACATTCGATGATGAAGGCGGAACACTGGACTGCTTCTTTGATTTCTAGCAAAAAGGGATAATCCGATAAACAAGAAAAATCCTGCAACTGATCGTCTAGTTTATGGACATGTTGCCTAGTCAGAATTTGAGAAAGCTTTTAATCGAAGACTGAAGTTACTAGGAAAGAAAAGTCCTTGTTCATGATTGTTTTTGATGTACCTCAGAACATGTAGAGCAACATTAAGATGAGTTATGGTAGGTGCATGCAAAAATTGACTAAGAAACTATAAGGCATAAGATATATCGGGTCTAGTATTATTAAGATATAATGATTTACTAATCAAGCATTGATAGGCATTTATATCCTCCAAAAGAATGTCTTCTTCAAACATTTGTCTATTATCTTTAATTATAGGACTAACATTGGGTTTAGCAGCAAGTAGTTCAAGAATATCCATAGCAAATTTACATTGTGAAACATGTATTCCTGCACTAGTCTGAGCCACTTCAAGACCAAGGAAGTATTTGAGCTTCCCTAAATCCTTTATTTTGAAATTTTTATCTAAAAGATGAGTAACCTGTTGTATTTCCAAAAGAGAGTTACTGAAACGATGATGTCATCAACATATAAAAACAAAACAGTGAAAGAACTAGATGTTTTCTTTGTGAACAATGAATCATATAATGATTTTAAGCCATATAATGATTTTGTAAGTTTGCATACCCAACCAGTTTTAAACATAATCATTCCAAGTGGTGGAAGCATATAAACTTCTTCATTTAAATTTTCATGTAAAAAATCATTATTTACTGCTATTTGTTGTAAATGTCAACCATAAGTACAAGCTAATGTAAGAAGTAACCTGACTGTTGTTAGCTTAGCAACAAGAGAAAATGTATCCATGTAATTTATGCCTTTAAGTTGGGTATAACCCTTTGCAACAAGTCTTGTCTTATGCCTTTCTACCTTTCCATCAGCATTATATTTTATTCTAAAAACCCACTTACATCCAATTGTTGTTTTGCCTTGGGGTAAATCTGTCATAATCCAAGTTTGATTCTGTTTCATAGCTTTAATTTCTTTCTATATAGCTTCTTGCCACTCTGGTATCTTGGCAGCTTTGTTGTAAGACTTTGGTTCTTCATTGGAAGATATGGGTAAGGTGTAATGAAGTTGCTTTATAGATAATCTATCATAGTTAAGAACATAAGAGATAGGATAAACAATGTGTTCAGAATCAACAATTGACCTAGTAGAGATATTAAAGTGATAATCTTTCATAAATCAGATGCTTTCCTATTTCTAGTCTAGTAATTAACAGTTTGAGAATTCTGGTTATTATCAGTTATGTCATAGTATTGTTCATTGACCATCTTATTTAAAACTGGCTCAAGTAAAAAATTAAAATTGTTTTCAGTTAATTTTTTTTTTCTGTATTAGAATCATCATTCATCACATATGGAAAAATATTTTCATAAAATTTAATACTCCCAGTAACCAATATCTCTCTATTGTTGATATCCAAACCTATATAAACTTTGGTGCTACTTTTGTATCCAAGGAAGACACATTTTTTTTGCTTTGGGATCAAGCTTGGATCTATTTCTTTCAATGATGCAAGCAAAACACAAAGAATCGAAAACTCTTAAATCATGTAATTCATGCAATTTATCATAGAACAGTTTATAAGATTTTCTCCCTAAAACAAAAAAGGAACTTTATTTATGATATGCACAACATGGATAATAATAACAACCCTATAAGATTATGTTGGATTGCAAAAGCAAACTTCAAGTAATATTAAGAATGTGTTGATGTTTCCTTTCCACTATAAAATTTTGTTGTGGTGTCTCTATCCAATTATTTTGATAAATGATGCTCAATCTATTATATAAATCTCTATATGCAAATTCACTCCATTTATCATATTGTATTATTTTAACTTTAATGTTGAACTAATTTTGTATCATATTTATAAAATTCGATATAGCTTTCTTAGTTTCAGCTTTGCTTTTCATAAGAAATATCCAAATATAGTGGTTAAAATCATCTATGACAATTAGAAAAAATTTTATGCCCATGAATAGATGAAATATCACAGGGTCCCCAGATGTCAACATGAATCGTATCAAATATATGTTCATAATGATTATTATTGTTGGAAAAGGAAGTTTGTGTTGTTTAGCATAATGACATGTTTATTTTCTTTAAAGAAAATGTAAGGATGAACAATAGTAATATATTAATGAAATTTATCAGATGTCTGAGTCTGAGATGCCAGATGTCTTCATTACAAGTTATGTCCTTGAAATCAACCATTCACATAAGCTTCTCATGCTAGTATTTGTAGAAGATATAATCCTTCATGTAGTACAGCTTGACCAATCATTTTTTATGAAATCATCTCCTGTATCTAATATTGTTTGTGGGAAAAAGTTAGTTTACAATTAAGAGATTCAATAATACACTAAACTGAAACAAGATTAAAGGCAAACTCTTGGACATATAAAACATTATACAAAGAAAAATTATCTAATAACTTAACAGTTCCAAAATATCTAATTGTAACATGGCATGGGAATTATTACGTAGCTTGATAATTACAGGCTTTATCTTGAAAAAACTTGTAAAATAAGATTTTGAAGGAGTGACATGACCAGTGGCTCCTATGTTTAATATCCAAAAATTTTTACCTTTCTCGGTTTTCTTAAACGTAAACTCACCAATGAAGTTATTGACTTTGTGATTAGTCTCTACTTTTGTATGTTGAATAATCTTCAAGACTTTTTGGACTTGATCTTGTGTAAATTGCAAATTCTCTTGACTCTCTTGGTCGATTTATCAGTTTTATTAGTGATATTGGCATTCTTATTATGATTAACAACATTGTTAACAACATAATCATGATTATTCTTGAACTTGTACCAAGGAGGATATTCGTGTTTCAAAAAACATTCATCAGTCATATGATTCATCTTATGGCAGTGACTCTACTACTTACCATAATTTGGATCCTTACTCCTTCATTTACCTTGTGGTTTTCAAGTTCCATTGTTCTTGTCCTATTTCTAGTTAGATTTCCAAAATTCATCAAAATCTTATTATCAAACACGGTGTTACTTGTTGATTGTCTTTCCTGCTGTAGAATAAGAGAAAACACGTAGTTCATACCAAGTAAAGGTTCCATAAGCAAGATCTTTGTTTACAGTGCCATAAATATCATTTAGAACCTTCAAAGAAACAAATAACATTTTCTGATTACTTATGTTTGAAAAGGGTACTATGAAAGAATAGTTGTATCTAACTTCACAGGTACACTTAGGAGTTGGTCGTAATGACTCAAGCTCTGTCCATATAATTTTCAATTCTGTATAGAATTCAGAAACACTCGTTTCTCCTTGCTTCATAGAGTGAATCTCTTATAAAAGATTAGAGATCCTAAAATAGTCTATTTTAGAAAAAATTTCTTGCAAATCTTTCCAAAGATCTGCAGCGGTTCTCAATATAAATAGTGTTTTGTACAATTTAATCATTGATGACATGGGAGATCCAAGAAATAACCATAACATTACACCTTTCCCACACTTCGTAAAGAGAAGTTCCTTGCTGTGAAACTTTTAGAGATCTGTTGACAAACTTTAACTTGTTATTCAATAATAGGGTGCGCCTCATCACCTTGCTCCATGTATGGTAATTCATTCCATTAGGTTGTATGTTTATCAATATCATCCAGACAGGATAAAGATAATATGGACTAGAAAGATTTTAAGAATTGTCCATGTTGTTGGGATTCATCACATTTATGATGCTTTCTAAAAAAACCTTCAAGATCAAAACATAAAAAATAAAATAAAAAAACAGAAAGAAGGAAAAAAGAAGAGGAAGATAGTGGAACAAATTTTTAAGCTTCTGAATTATATAATTAAAAAGTCGTTACAAATTCTATTTCACTTTCAAATTTTATAATCTAAAAGATTATTAGAATCCAAAAGTGAAATAGAAGTGAAATAGAATTTATAATGATTTTTGGATTTTATAATTCAGAAGCTTAAAAATTTATCCCATTTGCTTCGGGATTCTACAATCCCTAAAGAAAAAAAAAAACCATAACTTACCTAGACACAAACAAAACTGTCATCCACATTCTTCTTCCACCTCCAACCGCTACCACCATCACCACTCCAATCCAACACCTACCTTTAACTACTGCCTTCGATCGTCGCAACGCCCTCGACCTACTCAACCTTCAAGCTTTTCAACACCTCGAGCACCCATGGCCAAACCCCTTTCAAACCTATTTCATTGAAATTAAGGGCATTTGCATCTTTCTTCTTGAAGGTTAATTTTGAAATTGTGAAAACTATGGAGTTGCAGAACGAAATCATAGAGGTGCAGAAAGAGAACATGATTTATAAACATGCGTTTGAATATTACGTGAGGCCCATGCTTCCTTTTTTCATTAGTTTTTAGACTTGAAGTATTTGCCTTTTCCTTGCGCTATGCAACGTTTATGTGTTTAGTGGGGTCCACTTTATTCCCTTTTTCCTTTTTCTCTTTTTTACAACATGAGTTTGCTAAAAAATATGGTTTTTTTTGTTTTTTTATCCATTATATATATTTTTTATTCTACCATCAATCAAATCACAATTTGATTAGACTAAAGAAGGATTGGACTAAAGTCCTAAGACCCGACCAGAAAATTAATCCGACCAACTAATATAACCAAAAATACAATAAACAATTCAGCAAATAAAAATGATAAATTAGATTATCTGATGCAATAAATCAGACAACTAGTTAAACAGTCTAAGAATTTTAACAATAATGAGTATTGTCATGCAAAAGTAACAAAGTTTTTTATCTTAAACGAGTATCATTCCTAGACTTGAATATAGTTAACTTCTTGTACACTCGTCCTACGACCCAAACTTATTATCTTAAACTGACCATTTAGAAAATATGATATTTTATTCATATTTATTGTGATAAATAAAATAAAGGTAATTATGTATAGAGAGTACCAATTGGGTATGAAAGGGAAGTGTAAATTGTTACTTTTTTGCATACATAAGATTGGGTAGAGCATTTTTTTTTCTTTAAAGTCGGTGTTAGACCGATATTATAGCATTCTATCCGAATCATCCATTATTATTCCTTGTTACTACATTACACGCATGGATACTGGGATACATCGGATGTTTTTTAAAATCGCATGTATGAAAACAAATGCTAAAATATAATATTTGATCGCATTTTCACTATCTCACATTATTTTTGAATCATTTTAAAAAGTATAAACATATTTTAAACAAGTATTCTTATTTTGACAGTTCTTGAATTATATTATTTAATAATAATCGTTTTTATTTTAAAGAATGCGAAGCACAAAAAAGCGCTCGTTTCGCCAAAGCATATTATACATCAGCGCATATTATGCTAATAATGTCTCATATATTATCAACACATATACAAAATTATCATTCGCCAATGGTCTTTGAAATGAAGACCAAAGTTAATAGGTCTTCAATGACATTAACCACCCAACAAATATCTATGTTTTCAGTATCAAAATTTTAATTAAGTTTTGCAAAATTTATCCTCTTAATTTGAATAATAAACCATAAAAACATAGGTTATGTTTAAGATTTAAAGTGGTGAGTTTTTTAAGGTTAGTTACCAAACATTCTAAAGTGAGTTAAAGTGGTGAGTCCATTCACACAGTCACAGCAATATTTGCAGCATCAGCTTTTGTTGTTGTTGTTGGCCTTGCGTAATTAACGGTTCTGACCCTTTTGGTTATGATTTATGGCCTCAGTTTTTAGGTTGCCAATTTAACCAAGCAAAGTTCACTAAATACTAATTATTCACCTTGATCTCCCTTGTGCTATACTTAACCACCACAGTTCCATCACCAAACGCACCATCAATGATCCAATGCTTTTGGCCTTCCCCTTAAAGAAACAGAAAGCCAAAGGCAATAATGATAAACATAAAAAGGACAAACTAAAGTTGGTGCCAAGAGGGTTTTCTTATTAAATGCTACTCTCCCCTCCATTTCTTTTCAAAATTCAAATTGACCCTTTTGTTTTGGTTCAAATTTAAAGTGAAAGAAAGGCACAAGAGCTTGAAGGGATGGAAGGGAGGAAGTGGTAGATGAAGCATTGCTGAAAGATGAGCACAGCAAGGTTCATTAAGTGTGTCACAGTTGGTGATGGAGCTGTGGGAAAGACTTGCATGCTTATCTCTTACACCAGCAACACATTCCCCACGGTATGACAAGGCATAGTAGTCACAATGTTTTAGTGTTTTGAACGTGCAATTTTGTTTGTGTTTTTTAGCTTTAACAACATGACATTAACTTGTTCTTCTTGTTAAAAAAAATAAACAAGGATTATGTTCCTACAGTTTTCGACAATTTCAGTGCAAATGTTGTGGTTGATGGCAGCACAGTTAACCTGGGATTGTGGGACACTGCTGGTAAGTATTGCATATGATATTTGATGAAATTTGTGGTTGCTATATATGGTTACCTTCAGCCAATTACCAAAAAGTGATTATGAGAGAAAAGTATTAGACTTTGTGCAACTAAAAATGTTTATTTGGGAAATCATACTTCATGTAGAATATCAATTAGTAATACTTTGGTCATGTGTTTTTGCTTCACGAATTCAGGACAGGAAGATTACAACAGGCTTAGGCCATTGAGTTACAGAGGAGCAGATGTGTTCTTGCTGGCCTTTTCCCTCATCAGCAAAGCCAGCTATGAGAATATATCTAAAAAGGTTCTTCTAATCTCCAAAGTCTCTCCTAAGGCACAAAGGACATGTTGTTTAGTACAAATTTCAGCCCACAGAAACTGACATTAGGCCAATTTTATACAGTGGATTCCTGAACTGAGACACTATGCCCCAACTGTGCCAATTGTACTTGTGGGAACCAAACTTGGTATCATCTTAAACTTTACTTAATGACTTTGCCTCACTTACTTAAGCCAGTACTTTAACTTCATTGCCATTTCACATTGGTTGACCACAGATTTGAGGGAAGACAAACAGTATTTGATTGATCATCCTGGTGCCACAGCTATAACTACTGCCCAGGCAAATCATTTGTAACTGACATATTTTCTTGTTAGAACCAAATTTTTTGGTACCATTTTGGACTAATCCTAAATGCCATAAAATATTGTGCAGGGAGAAGAACTGAAGAAGGCAATTGGTGCTGCTGTGTACATAGAATGCAGCTCTAAGACTCAACAGGTTCAATTTTTTTTTTCTTGTTATGCATGTAACCAAACTTGCACTAACTTTTATTATTTTGCCTGCTAAAGAAATTATCATAGAAAAATATGTGAAAATCACCAATCAAATCCTGGACCTCAAGATTATGTTATAGTTATATATTTGTTATTGAAAAAAGATCATAACAATTACATATTTAAAATTAGAAGCATAAATTTGTGAGAGAATTAGACTTTGTTATATATGTGTGTGTGTATGTGCATTACATGGAATCATGGCCTAAGTTATGCTTTTGCTGCAATATTTCAGAATGTAAAGGCTGTGTTTGATGCTGCAATCAAGGTTGTTTTGCAGCCACCTAAGTCCAAGAAAAAAGGAAAGAAGAAGAACACTCCTTGTGTTTTCCTCTGATTCAAGTTGCTGAATTGCAGTTGCAGTGATAGTGTTCAAGTTAAATTCTCACACTATAACATTCAGATCCTTCTTCCAGGATTTGTGTTTCCTTTTATTTGATTTCATAAATAGCACTGCAAACTCTATACTAATACTATATTGTTCTACAGTATGTCTACTTGTAAAAGTATACTGAACTCAAGATTATGATACCAAATTTATAATTAGTCAACATTTTGATGTTAAGCTTTTAGCTACAAACCGCTCCATGTTAGGATTCTCTAACAATGCTAAGATTATCAATCATATAAAGCACATCACAAATCCAAATTTCATAGTTCTTCTGTTTTCAATGAAGCCACCTATATTGCAATGATAAGCTCTTAATGTCATAAATTCTGACCAAATCTAGTGGCCAGTGATTGGTACTTATGAGTGATTAAATACAGCAGCAAAAAATCTGAACAAAGCAAGTCATGCTGGAATTTGAAGGCGGATTTAATAATGCCATAGAATTGTTCTGTTATCATTGTTTTGATTTAGTCTATGAAATGTAAAAGTGAATACTACTACAACATAACCGTGTGATGCAAGGATTTGTGTAATTATTTTAATACAAAATGATGATTGTTGAGTTTGAGCACAACAAGTTTAGCTCACATAATAACCTCAATAAAGGAAGCCATGATCTTGTTCTAGAATATTAAGTAGGTGTTTGGGAGTTGATTTTGATTAAATTCTTAGATCATTTTATTTTAAAAATAATAACTTAGTATAAAATATTTTATCAAACATCAAAGTTACTTAAAATTACTTTTACTCACAATTCATTTTAAACCAAAAATCAATTTTACAACTTAGAATTAGACATGATGTGCCTCACAAACAGCATATGTGGAAATGTGAAGAGTTTTTAAGCTTTTACTTTGAGATGCAAAATCAAGCAGCGCCTGTAGCTCAGTGGATAGAGCGTCTGTTTCCTAAGCAGAAAGTCGTAGGTTCGACCCCTACCTGGCGCGTTTTAATTAATTTTTAGTTTAGTGGTGCCTAAATTAAAAATAAAAGGACTAAATTTGCGTAAACAAATAAGAATCAAAGTTATGAATAATTAAAAAATAACTAAATTTACAAAACAAAAAAGTAGGAACTGATTTTACAATACATGAGGATCAAAATTACAATAATTATAATTGTAAAAAATGCATGTTCACACTTTCTGTATTGGTTTTTCTTCTAATTTTATAATTTTTAATAAATTTTAAGTGTATTCCAAACACTTCATATTATAAGAGAACATGAAGGGGGTAATGAATTATGTTGTTACTCTCATCTTGTTAATTTTAGTGCCACCAAAATGAAAACCTTGAGTTTGTTCCTTTTCCTATCTTGATGATTTTTATTTTTTATTTTTTTGAGAGGGGAGTTTGAGTTTTCAGAGAAAAAAAAATAGTGAATTGTGACAAGTAGCCCAAGCAAAGGTAAATGTCATAATATTTTTTACGTAACTGTAATTATATAACATCAAAAGCGCTTATAAGTCAGAAGCGCTTGTAGCTCAGTGGATAGAGCGTCTGTTTCCTAAGCAGAAGGTCGTAGGTTTGACCCCTACCTGGCGCGAAACTATATTAAAGTTATGCATAAAAATCAATCTTTTCCAAATAGCAAATATGAGGAAATTAAATTTAGAGCATACAGCACATTGCTTAATATGCGAAAAGTTTAAGGAGGAAAATATGTTAGATAACACGTACAACATTAACTTAATATTGGAGGATTAAAAATACATTTTACTTCATGAGGAAAAAATTTGTGAAATTAGGTTTTACTTGTTTTGTTACATTTTACTAATATTAGAGTCTCTTAATGAGAATAAGATAAGTTTAATTAAAATGTTTGATAGTAATAAATGGGAGTTTTGTATGTTTTAAAAAATAAAGGATGAAAAAATAATTAAAGATAATTTTTTTAGGAATGTCAAACTTTTTTAAAGGTATATTTGTCATATTATATAATACTATCAAACTTTTTTAAAAGGGTATATTTGTTAGATGATACAATAATGTGCAGTTTTGTTTTAAATCTAATAAGCTTTATTTGCTCACACAATATACACATAATCTTAAGTTAACATAATAATTCAAAAATACTTGTATGTTTAATCTATGTTTGTTTCATGCATCTGACTATTAGAATGTTGCTTAAAGAAGATAAGAGCATTTAATACATGAATGAAGCACATTTAATGCATTTTCTAAGTCCAAATTGCTTAAACGCAAAGAAGAAGACATTCAAGTGAGTTTGAAGTAGGCCAACAATTAGAAAATGATTTGCAACAACCCTTTTCTTCAACACTTAAATAAAGTTATCCTTCAAGAAGAGCAATGAGTTTGATTTGCAAAAGTGGTGAAACATTGTCAATATACTTTATGTGCACTAAAATAGCTTTATAATAACATTGTTGTGTTCATCCAGCAAACTAGTAAATAGTGTTTAACCTATGTTGAAAGATGTAACCCCTCCCTAGTCAGCAACCTTGTGATCTTTTAATCACCTATAAAGCACATACACAGATACAGACACGGATACGACATGAACATGGACACGTAGATACGGCTAAATTGAAAATTATAGGACATGAGACACAACAATATATATATATATATATATATATATATATATAATGTATAATTATAGATTTATTAAAATGAACTAATATAGTTTGTAATCTAAAAAATAAAAAGAGAAAAGTTTATAGAAAAAAAAAATCTAACAAAAGAAACAACTTCTACATTTCATCCTTATTAAAAAATATAATTTCTAAGTCTAGTTCATCAAGAGATAAGTTGAAAACCTCAAGCATTCCATTGTCATCCAATGAAAAGTCATCTCCTGCAATATCCCATAATTTAGTTTACTCTTCTTTGTATTTTGAGGATTTTCTTAAGAGAAGACAAAGATTACTATGGACAAATACTAGATCTTCTACCGTTTAGGTGTCATCTTATTTTGTTTCAAAGAATGTATAAAAGAGTGGTACTTCAATTCCTTTCACAACAAGAAGAACATGGTTATCCAAGTAGCTTAAGAGCTATCTTCTGGAGTTTTGGTGTATGAACTCCATGAACAATCCACCATGCTTTTGCATCCATTTTTTAACTTTATCTTTTATAGAGTCAATATCGACAAAAGCTTCTCTATCATACGAAAAGATTGCAAATTATATATTTACCTGTTTCTTTACATTTTGCATCATCAAAGTACATCTTAAAATATTTATTCCTTTAATGAGTAAGTTTGACATCTTGATGTGAGGCAAGTGTTTATGAATCTTCAGTTAACCATTCATGACTATAATATCTACAACATTAAAAAAACATAAATTAACATAATATTATAAATTTATGATATTATAAATTAAACATGCACAACAAAATATAATCATAAAATATTTAACTATATAATACATTTACCTTATATTTAAAGAATCAACAAGACAATGAAGAGATGTATTACTTTTAGTCTAATGATCAATTAATATTGAATTTATTATCTAAAAATTGATGAATGTTCAACTTCTGTCTTTCTTCCATGTTGAAATATGACATTTCTCACATTTTCAATCATCGAATCCCACTTTTCATATACTAAGTGAAGAGTGGTCATATTTGTATCTGTTTTTCTGATAACATCATAAATAGGGCAACAAAAGCAAGTATGTAATTAACCTCCATCCACCAATTATCATTCAACGAAGTTTCTTTCACAAATTGTGCATTATCCATGTTATCCTCTTTGTAAGACAACCATTCATCACAAATGACCATATCTTGGAGTCATTTTTTTCAAACTTCTAAACCTTTTGAGCATGACCATGGTTGAAACAAATCTTGTTAGAGCAATAGAAAGCAATTTCAATGAGTCGAAGCTCTTGAACATTGACAATCTCATAGAGTGTTTCACAATAAACTTGTTATAAACGTAGTATCATCAACAATTTGTGAGATATAAGAAGATTATTAATAAGCATTATTGTTTATTTCAGTATTTTTTGCTACACAAATATTTTTCAATGCAAGATTCAAGGGGTGCACTACATAAGGAGTCCAATAAATTGAAGAAAAATCTATTTCTATGAGCATACCCACTACCTTACATTGCATTATCAGTTATAATTTTGTACCGAATTTTTCAGCCAACCTCCATAATTGCATCTCTCATGTGTTCAGTAGACACTTGTTTGCTGGTAAGATTATGTTAAATTTGATTAACGTTTGTTTGATTGAGTTCAACTTTGTGAAGAGAATTAAAGGATAATAATCTTAATAAAACTAAGAAAGAATTTGTGTGAAAGAACTTGAGAGTCAACCTATTTTCTTTATTATTTTTGAGTTATCTATTTTAATTTCTTGCACAACAATCCTCAAACCCCCTTTTTAATTTACTGTTATTACTAACTTGATTTACTGTAGATAATTTTTAAACATTGATTAACTAAATTTACTATTAGATTAGTTATGAGACGACTTTGGGTTAACTTTTCCTTATGTATACTATAATTTATTTCATGTGTTAGATGGTCTAGCACTGTGTTAGGCGGTCAACACTGAAACTCTTTTAATTTGCTCATAGGACAACTGCGATCAGTTAACAATGTTGCTTTATTGTCTAATTTTTTAAGCTCAACAAGTTTTGAGAGTTCATGTTTGGAAAAATTCTAACTCCTCCTCTAATAAATTTTAATAAACGAGTTCTTATTTGAGTGTAAGATTCATTGAATGAAAAATCTCACACATTGCATTTAATCATATTATTTCCACCACTAGAAGTTTTTTTTTTTTAAACTTTGAAATATATCTCCACAAAAATTTTGTTTCATCTTCTAGTTGGATACTTTGATTAGATATATTCGTCTTAATTTTCTATAAAAAATAATTAAATGTAAAAAAAAATTACGTAAATGTAAAAATAAAATAAATTTGTGTAATATAAACTAATATATGAATAAAAAACAATTATAATATGATATATATTACATATTTTTTTATATAATATTTAATTATCATGCTATCTAAGATTATTTTATGTTTTTCTATTTTAGTATGATTATTGTAGAAAAATATTCTCTATAATATATATTAAAAGAATTTGAGAGGGCAAATAAGAAGCAACAGGAAGGTTTATGAAAAGGATGACCCTACCTTAATATGAACCTAAATTTGAATTGAATTAATTTAAGATGTGTAGCTTTTTTAAAAAAATAAAAACAAAAACACAAAAAAGTTAGTTTTTAATACTTCTTTTTTCATAAATTAGTTTTAAAACAAAAATTGTTTACATGATATAGGAAAATATGGGTGGAGCTTCAACAAATAAGAAAGGGTGGTCCGTCAACTGTATATGAGAACTAATTTAACAAATAACTAAAAATTCTAAAATTTTGCTTAAAACTTTTATGCAACCTTCTTCCACTTTCTTTTGGCTTTTTTCCATGTTAAAAATTATTTGGAATATGAAAATATTATTTTAATTATTTAAGGAATAAAAAGATTTGATTCTGGTATTTTTTAAGATTTATTTTATACTGTTTATTCATATTTTTATGAAGATTTCGACAGATTAGAAATTTATAGTTGATCACACATTTAATTTTTGTCTTATCCATGAGTGACATGTTGTTAAAGAATACTTAACATTGCATTGGTTAGTCAAGAATAGCTACAAGCCGAAACAGTATTCGTTTGTATCTTTCAGCGTTAGTTTACATAGTGAAACTAAATTAGTTGATTAAGAACTTGACGTAGTCTATGCTATTAGACGAACCAATATAAAAATATATTAAGTAATTTCTTCCCTTCTTATACTCTTATATTGCATGTTATCCTTTGTGCATTAGCTTAAAAGAAAGATTTCTTATAACTAAGTTTACAAAAATCTTTGTCTGTCTGTCTAACCAATATAAACCCTATCGTCTAACTTAAAAATCTTTAAAATACAATTCAATTATCCCTTATTGTGTTTACCTATCTTTCATAGGTCGACTTGGATAAAATAACTAATTGTGGAGCTCATTTATGAAGCACTAAACCAAATTAAGAAGAACATACAAGATGTTTTCAGTACTCTAAAAAAGTATCTAATTGTGTATATATTTATTTGATAAGTTAGTAGATTTGAAACTAAAAGTAAAAGACTAAATTAGTGTAACATATTCTTGTTAGTTATTTTCTTTTTGAAAAGTTATTAATGAAAAGTGAGATAAGTAACTTGAGAAGACTTTGCATGTTGTATATTATTTCCTTAACCCTCAACTGCATGTAGTTATGAATTTAAAGTTGACTTGAAAGTGAAATAAGGTGATGTGATCTGAAAAATACAAAAAAAATGTAATTTTTCCTTTTATTTTTCTATGTTTAGTTTGGATCTAGGGAAGGAATGGACTTGTCTATTCCTCTTCCACTATCCTAGGGAAAGGATGAGTTTGTTTCTTCCTCTTCCACTATCCTATGGAAGGAATGAGCTTGTCTTTTCCTCTTCCACCATGAGTCTATACAAGGACACCTATTGTACTCATTTTGACAAATTTTAGAATGAAAGAATGTTTTTGAAAATATTAAGTGTGTCATATCTCAGGAGATGTTTCTCCTTTGCTTATTCTATAATGGTGCTTCGTAGCTTATCTCTTAATGGCGCATCGGGCTTCATCAAAGGAAGTGGAGAGTTTCTCTCTTGGGCTTTCTTATCTTGTGAGCTAGGTCACAAATGCGATTCACCATCTTGCTTATCTCATGGATTTGAGTGACACAAGGTTTTTCCCAATTCCTAGCATTGATTCTTATCTTGTGGGCTAGGTCACAAGTGGCAAATCACCATCTTGCTTATCTCATGGATTTGGGTAGCACAAGGTGTTGTTCTAATTCCTAGTATTATCTTTATTTCTTGTATTTTCATTAATTATTTTTGTTTCTGAGTTTTCTACAAACTTTTAGAGATCACGCTCATCCAATAATTCATCCAAGAGTTCACTCTTTGAAGCTTGAGTGGAATGATCCTACAACCCAAGCCCTTCCTCCATTATCATAGACGTTTTTGGTTTCTGTTTTGCACCTCTGCCTTGAAGATTTTGCATCAGTTGGTATTAGAGCTTTGGGTACACTCAAAGCTTTTTGGGTGTCTCAAGAAATGGTTCAGACATTTTATCAAACAAGTAGAGGACAACTTGGAATTTTTGAAGATTAGCTCAACTAGAATTCGGGACGAATTTTCTTAAAGAAGGGAAGGATGGTGTGATCTGAAAAATACAAAAAAAATGTAATTTTTCCTTTCATTTTTGTGTTTAGTTTGAACCTAGGGAAGGAATGGACTTATTTATTCCTCTTCCACTATCCTAGGGAAGAGATGGGTTTGTCTCTTCCTCTTCCACCATGAGTCTATACAAGGACACCTATTGTACTCATTTTGATAGATTTGAAATGAAAGAAATCTTTGAAAAATCTTGAGGTGTTATATCTCAAGAGATGTTTCTCCTTTGCTTATTCTAGAGTGGTGCTTCAAAGCTTATCTCTTAATAGCGCATTGGGGTTTATCAAAGGGAGGTAGAGAGTTTCTCTCTTGGGCTTTCTTATCTTGTGAGCTAGGTCACAAGTGACAATTCACTGTCTTGCTTATCTTATCGATTTGAGTGACACAAGGTTCTTTCCAATTTCTAGCATTGATTCTTATCTTGTGGACTAGGTCACAAGTGGCGAATCACCATCTTGCTTATCTCATGGATTTGTGTGGTGCAAGGCGTTGCTCTAATTCTTAGTATTATCTTTATTTCTTGTATTTTTGTTAACTGTTTTCGTTTCCGAGTTTTCTGCAAACTTTTAAAGATCACGTTCATCCAAGAATTCATCCAAGAGTCATTCTTTGAAGCTTGAGTGGAACGATCCTACAATCCGAGCCCTTCTTCCATTATCATAGACGTTTCTGATTTCTATTTTGCACCTCCGACTTGGGGATTCTGCATCATGAGGTATAATGGAATTTCTAACAATGATAATGAAGGATATGAATTTTTTTTTCATTGATGTTCAATTGACAATTTCAAAAAACTAGAAAAATAATTTGGTTCTTCCTTGGTTCCTAGGTAAATTAATATAAAAATTCTAGCATATTAATGGGAGTCATATATGATAAGCATCTAAAACTCAAAAAAAAAAAAAAAATCCTTCATGTATTCAACTTGACATGTAACTCCTCGAATAAGAGCATAATTGGAGTTTCCTTAAGATGATAAGTTAATATTAATTAAAAATATATATTTATTGAATAAAATTACTAGTCTAGTTTTGTTTGTTTATCATATTTACCTTTGTATTTTGCTTACGTCCACACAATGAAGAAAAATGCTAAAAGCAAAGCACAACATGTGATGTTATTTATTTGCAATGACTAATTCAAAATTAATCAAGAAGAAGCAAAAAAAGGAAAATCAATTCAAACTAAGCTTGATGGTTGTTCATCCCATGACGAGTGAATTATGGAAAATGATCATGGACAAAATAAAGGATTGTGTTTGTATAAGAAAAAACTTGGATTTTGATGGAAACTTGGTTTCAATATGAGTTAAAGACTATGAAACTACTTCTTAAGATAATTTAGAATCATTATATTGAATGGTTAAAGAGACAAAATTAGAAATAGGGAGTTGATAATCTATTGAGTAATTATGATTTTAAGTTGCAAGATTATTTGTTTTAAATGAACTTATGTTATAATTGGATATAATGATTTTTGTAACTAATATATTATTTTTCGTTTTTTTAGCTAGGATAGGATGTTTATTATATAATTATATATATTAACTTATTGTTTTATATGTTGTTGTGGGCGTGTATAGGTGTGATATAATACAATTCGTGGTATGATCCCCAAATTAGGATTTATACTTTTCTTTTTAATTTTGAATAAATCTCAAATTTGACTACCTTCACAATATGATAAAAAAAAAATGTTTACTTTTATCTATTACTATATTGTCCCATATTACTTAGTTTTTTTTATTTGTTTCAAAATAATTGATATTCTTATATTAAGATTTATTATTAATTTTTTTTCTAATTCACTCCTATGTAAATTAATTCACCATAATTATCTCATTATTCCTTTAGTATATTTATTAAGAATGTCATACTATTTTAACAAAGTTGTATAAGAAAACCATCTATGTATTATTTTTTTTATTTGCATGTTAAGCTAGATCTATTTGGATGTTAAGTGTGTATAGAAATAAAAGTCATTAATAGTTAAACTACTTAATGCATAAAAATTAAATTTATTAATAAATAAACTATTTAATGTATAGAAATTAGAATCATTAACAGATAAATCTTTACTTAGCAAGACCCAATAAATGGTTTACAAAACAAAAGTATTATCCAAAGGTACACAGACATAACTAAACATATTTAACATGTGTCCCTGTACTTGTCTAGGGTTATCTTCTAACTCCACAATATTCTCTACTCATGTCCTAAATACAATCACATCAGAAAATAAAAAATCACACAATAAGAGTGATGTAGACCACCATTGAGACACAAATACCTTTTCCCATAACATGTGCTTGTGCTTAATATTGTGAATAATCAACTATATATGTGATTTCAAAATGATTTGAATCAACTTATTATCCATTACTTCAAGTATAATTATCATAATAATATTCATGCATAACACAAATGCATAATCATTTATAGTAAATTTATAATCATACAAGTAAATTAAACATTGAATATAAAATGGTACTTTCACTAAGTCCAATAAAATTCAGTAAGTGTAATAAAATTAATTGAGTGACCAAAATTATTGATTTCTCCCCATTGCTCTTGACTTGAGATTCATTGAATGGATTGTAATCCATTAAGTTAATTTAAAAGATAGAATAGGTGTATAATTATCAGTTATGAAAAATTTGCAATTATACAGAATTTGCCCAAACCAATTCCATTAAAAAAAAAAAACGAAGTGTTCACTTTAACAAGTTCAAATCGTACTAAATAATTATTATAAGGCAAAAATTACATATAATAATAAATATTTTTCCAATTGAACATCCCAAATTCTACTTCTATCTTAAAGCCTAATAATACAATCTCAAAATTACGTGTTAACCAATTCAAAGCCTTTTTACGAAATATCTAAATTATTTTTATTTATTTTTTTCCAAAACCATCTTTATTAAATCACTTATCTCATATTCACACAATTTATCTCTAAAATTAATAAAAAAACATAAGAGAGTTCATTTTGATATTCAATTTAAAAAATATATTAATGATACACTTATGAAAGATAAAAAGGTGAGTGACAAGTCTTATACATGTTATTCTAGTAAAATAAAAAAAATAGGTTATGCTAACTCAAAACTCCACAGAACACTCATTAAGAGAAAATTTAATTTCTCTTTCAGAGTTTATATATCTTTCTACTACATTATAAGTGTATCTTTTTATAGGCTAAATTATTAGTCCCTATAAACAAGTCTAATAAGATGCCCAAAAAATTCCACATCCATTATCAATTAACTCCTATCACATATTTATTATTATTTCACACAATAAAAACATTAATGGTTCACTTCTATTATGATTTTCTATTTTCCAATGCGATAATATAGCCACTTAATTAAAATATAAAATTAAATTATAAAAAAAAAAACTTAAGATTGTATAGACCCAAAATTACAAAGATTATGTATTTCTTAGTCACTTTTAGTATAAGAACTACTCTTTTTAAAGTTATCGTTTAAAAAATATTAAAACCTCAAAAAAATATTTACCATATATTAAATTTACTTATAATAAAATATCAGATAATACTACTTATATATTACCTTTTAAAGTTGTTTATAATTTTAATCCTTTGGTAGAAGCATACATGAAAAGAAAATTCTAAACAAGAAAAAACCAAAGAATAGAAATGCTTGGAAAGTTAAAATAAAGTTATTTAAATATTGTTAGTAGTTAGGATTTGATATACTCAACTTTAATCTCATATACAACAACGAAAATCCCCCACATGAAAAAAAAAATTGAAATCTTATAAAAACTGAAAAAATTTACTGAAATTCTATTCTATCAAAATTGATCCTTACTTTGTAAATGTCTCATTGACACTTTGTAATGAGAAACATAATAAAAGTTTGCTAAGAAAAAGTATAGAAATAAAAGAAAAGAAAACGAAATAAAGAAAAAGATATAAAATACTGTATCTAATCATCAAAATATATATAATAGGTGCCTAAAATAATATTTAAAATTGATCAACATATTATATAAAATGTTAAATTCCATAAAGAAAGTATTATGTTTTTCTTATAAATTTAGGTATCTTCTATGATAAACTAATAAATAAAATATTTTAAATTTATTAGCTTTTGTCTATTATAATACTTTTTAAAATTTCATTCCACTATTCGAGACGTTCCTTTTCTAATATGCTATCATTTTTTTTTTCTAAATGAGTTAATGTAATATCTTCAGTCCAATTCATACTAACAATGTTATTACATTAACATGTGATATTTTTTATTTATGTCATGAGTTATTTTTATCAATAAGTCAATTTTAAGTTATATCATTGCTGTAATATTGATATTATTAATATAATGGAATAAACCATATTAGTTATTTTAGAAAAGTGGATGAAATTAAGAATATCCCAAATAATAGAAGGAAATTGAAAAAAATATATGCTAATAATAAAATACAAAACCTATTAAACCAATACTTATTTGAATTCTATGAATGAAAAATGAGGTGAAATTTCTTAAAAAAAACTAAATTCCTCAAAAGAAAAAATTAAAATAAAAACGATTAGAATATATTTTCCTCTCCCAATATTATCGGTTCATGCAAGGGCATAATTTTCTCACAATTTTTTTTTTCTAATTTTTTATTTTGTTGATGCTGTAGCTCTTCACTTCTTCTTTTACGTTTGTCCGAATTATTACATTTATTGCAGTGCTTTTTTTCTTTTTATATTTCAAATTAGTTTAAATGTAAAATTTATTTACAGAAATGAAAAGTAAATGAGCATAATTAAAAGTATTTAATATGAAAAAACAATAAACTCAATTATAAATTAAAATTACACGATTTAATTAAAATTAAAAGCATAATCAAATCATCTAGTTTATTTTAACAAAAAAAATCCATCCATTTTGTCGAAACCAATATACAATTATATAAATATATAATTTTTTATAACTCTTTTTTATGTTATTTTTAATTAGAAACTTTTATCCTTTATTAAATTAAAATAATTTGTTATCTATACAACTATATATATATATATATATATATATATATATATATATATATTATTTTTCATAAATATTTTTTTATGTAATTTTAATTAAATAATTTCACCTTTTAATTTTATCTTTATAAAGTATTTTTTTATATTTTTAAAATTATATTATTTCAATATAATAGAAATATAGTCACAAGAACACATGATTTTCGCTAGTTATTATTATTATTATTATTATTTACATTTTATTTTATTGAATTAAAATTCAATTATAATAATAGTTTTTATTATTTTACATATTAATATATATAAATTTTAAATTTAATATATTTTAATAGATATTTATTTATATAATTTGCTTATTTTTATGATGTTGTGTTAAAATTTGAAATATTGATTAAGAAATTTAAATTTCAGAATTTTTTTTTTTTTACAAATTATGAAAACCAAATTTTATATGATTTCAAGGAAATAAGATAGAAGAAAATAAATAAAATTATTTTCACGTAAATTAAAAATTATAATGAAAAATAATATATATATATATATATATATATATTAAAAATTATTCTTAAATATAAGTAATTCATCTTTTCTTCGACTTCTTGTCTCGTTCATATCTTTTTAATTTGTTAAACATGGAGAAAATAAATTAATATATATTTTTTAATTTATATTTTCTAATTATAAAAATAATAATACTTCATATGGACTTTAATTTTTAAAATTATAAAGGAAGAATAAAGTTTTTCATTAGTTAGCTATTATTACATTTAATAAAAAAGAATTATGATTGTTCAACTTGTGGTTCTTGCTAAAACCTTGGAGTCTTTGTGTGTGTGTTGGAAGTTGGAAGAAGCTAAAACCCTTCCATGGTGTTTGCTGCATCGTAACTCAAACCTAAACCATGGTGGGTCCCATTCTTCGTTCTCTCTGGTCTTCTACCAGAAAATCCTTCACCTCTTCCTCCCCTCCTTTATCCCACCCGCGCTTCTTCTCACGCGCCTTCGCCGCCGCTCCCGCCGTCGACCCCGCCGCCGCCACCACACCCTCCTCAATCGACCCCTCCCGCCTCCGCAACGTGGCCGTGATCGCCCATGTCGACCACGGCAAGACCACGCTCATGGACCGCCTCCTCCGCCAGTGCGGCGCCGACATCCCCCACGAGCGCGCCATGGACTCTATCTCGCTCGAGCGCGAGCGCGGCATCACCATCGCCTCTAAGGTTCGTGACATAATTTCAATTATCCAAGGTTTTCAATCGAATCGGATAGATCGATTTGCATTCGAGAACGCTAACGACTTGTGGTTGGTTTTTCAGGTTACATCTATTACGTGGAAGGAGAACGAGCTCAACATGGTCGATACTCCCGGACACGCTGATTTTGGTGGCGAGGTGAGGCTTTCAGCGGAATATTGTCCTAATTAATCTGCAGCTACATGTAGTTACTAAGTGCATGATTTGATGGATTTTTTCATAAACCCTTCTAGGAGAACAAAATGAAAAGAGATAGGCTGTTTAGGAGAGTTTCTCTGGAAGCACTTCTAGTGGAGAAAAATAAGAAGGAAAAAATAAACCAGCTTTTCAATAAGCTAGAAGCTAATTTGTAGAAACTGTTTCATATAGCTTCTTTTTTAAATTTTTATTAACTTGTGTATAAGCTAAATTTGGTTTATGGAAAAACTTCTTTCATATTTTTCTCTCTACTAAAAGTGTTTATGAAGAAGCTTGTCCATCATGTCCATAATTTAATAAGTTTGTTCCATAAATTAAACTAACTTGTGGAGGTTTTATTGTATCTGCTTCTTCACAGTCAAACATGTATGAGTTAGTTTTATCTTATTGAATATTTATAGTGAAATTCATCAAAACACGTCCTTGGTCCATCATGCTTGGTTGCAAAAATGGAAAGTGCTTCTTTTATTTCTAAACTGTTATAAAGAGGTGGTGATTTGAGCCAAGCTTGTCATTGTCACTGAAGATGCCTTTTTGTTTCAGTTTTTTTGCGAATGTGAATTTTAAAGTATTGAGCAGTTGTTAGTTGGTTGACTGGTTGTTGTGCAATCTGGTTGCTTATCTTATTTTTATGGTTGGTTGATGAGTAGGTTGAGCGTGTTGTTGGTATGGTGGAGGGAGCAATTTTGGTCGTTGATGCTGGTGAAGGTCCACTTGCACAAACAAAGTTTGTTCTTGCAAAGGCCTTGAAGTACGGGTTGCGACCTATTCTTCTTTTAAACAAAGTAGATCGTCCTTCAGGTAGTCGTCGCATGATTCTCGGCTGCTACATGAAATAGAATTGGCTTTGCTCAATTGGACCCCTTAATATCAATTTCTCGAATTTAGTCCCTTTTTTTTCACAAATTTGATCTCCCACTATTTGCATTTTTTAACTTGGTCCTTTACAAACTTGACATCTGATATTTAATGGAAATTTTGGCATGGCATTAGAGTGCTGATATACATTAGCTTTTATGTCATGTGTTGGATGTGATTTTAATAAGGGGATCAAATTCAGGAAAAAATGGGGGTGTGCAAATTCAAGAAATGAAGATTATATGTAGACCTAAAGTGCAGTTAAGCCAATAAAATTTATGTTGATGGTTAGATATTTCTTATTTGTATCTATTGGGTGCTTTTGTAGTTGTGAATTGTGACATAATTCTTGTAATTTTAATTTTTATACAGTTACTGAAGAGACATGTGATGAAGTTGAGAGCCTGGTGTTCGATCTATTTGCCAACCTGGGTGCTACAGGTAAAAAATTGGAAATATCTTATAATTATATTTATTTATACTTGAATATTATGTATTTTAAACTCTGTTCTCTGGGATTTTATTATTATTTTACTTGTGTGTATAGAGGAACAACTAGACTTTCCTGTTCTTTATGCTTCTGCTAAAGAAGGATGGGCGTCCACCACGTTTACCAAGGATCCTCCTGCAGAGACCAAAAATATGTCACAGTTGCTTGATGCAGTTGTAACACATGTCCCACCACCAAATGCACAAATTGATGCGCCTTTCCAAATGCTGGTTAGTATTTAGAAATTAATAAGTTTATTTTTTGTCTGAGGAGTTGCCCTTTGAGGAAGTTGTCTTGTTGATGATGTGTTTCTTTCCTTTTGTTTCCAAGGAACTTTCTTTTAGCAAGTACAATTTTTACTGAGGATTCAAACTACTAAATTTTATTTACCATTGTCTATGATGGACGGATACGTTGCTTTGTCTTGTCTTGAGAAATATAGAATATGATGCGTTCAGCTGTGTTTGGATTATGCATTTATGCATATATATAATTCACAAAATAAAATAAATGCTATTGTAATCTTTTTAAAAACATACTAAACTTGAAAAACATTACTAAATATTATCAAAATTGGACATACTAAATATACTAAAGTCAAATGTATATGTGAACTAGAAATTGTAAATATTGTAATAGAAATTGTAAATCACTACTTACTGTCTATTGCCTAGCAATAGAATTAGTATCAATTTCTTTCCTTTCTTGAGTATCATCGGTAAGGTTTGCGTTTGGTTGAACCAATTTGGGTGATTCCACTATAGATGAAGATGGATGTTTGTGGATGAAATCTGTTTGGTTGAACTAATTTGGAAGAATGGATTAGTGAAGATTTGCAAGATGGGATCCTCGGTCATGTGAAGAGATTTGCAAAGATGTAATTAGAAATTACGAAACACCCTTGTAAGTGGGTCATGACTTTGGAAAATACGAAACACTCCTTGTACCATCTTATTCCACAAGGGTCAATTAGTAATTTCACAAATATATCAATTAAAAAAATAAAAAAAGTTTATAACATCTATCAAATCATTCCCAAACTTTTACAAACATTCTTTTAAAATTCCTTCAAATCTTATCATCTATCCATTAATCCAAACAACCTTATTATCCATACACAATCCACTCAAATTCCTTCATATTCATTTCCTCAAATTCACCCCCTTAACCAAACAAAACCTAAATGAAACAACTTCCATATTTGGTTCATCAATTGATAATGTTGCTACTCAAAGGTTTCCGACAGCATCAGAGTGATCCCATGCATCTCCACTAGTGTCCCACATCTTAGTGCTCTCTTGGTCATATTCTGTTTTCTTAGCCAAAAGCCGCTAATTACTATGTACATTAGTATGCTTGTAACCCAAGTCTTCAACTCTTTCAAGGATTCAACTTATTTATTTTTAATGAGTGAATGAATGACTAGGTATTCCAATTTCTTTGACAATAAGATGATGAGCAAGGTTGCACAAGAAGCTTCATTGCTAGCTTTTGAAGGAGAGGGGCAAAAGAACCATGCTTCACCCATGAAGATTTAGGATCCAATGTCTACCTATCTTCAATTGAGTCAAAAGAAGCTATTGTTTGACTTTGATGAGAAGTCAACATATTCAAGTGCAACCTTTCTTCTATCCTCACTATTTGTGAATTTTTTTTTTCAAACTTTTATTCCTCTCCCTTGAAATCTCTTCATCCTTGTGTGGGGATCCTATTTGAAGTCTCTTGAAGCCGTTTTTCACTATAATACCTATAAATACACATCATTTCCAGTATCATAAATTTTCAATAAATGGGCTTTTAATAAATTGTCTAATAAACTAATATAATCCATATAATCAGCTTGTTGAACATCTTTTGAAAAGAACTTAATTTTTGATTTAGAACTAGAAGAATTTGATATTGTTGCTTACATATTTTACTAATTGAGTCATCTAAGTACATTACAGCCTCTGTTCAAAAATAAATGAAATAAATAATATTAAAGAATGAAAAAAATAGTATATAAAGGAAAGAAAAGTACCTTGGGAAGAAGACAAAAAAGAGACAAAATATACTGTGTCAAGCATTCCCCATAAACATTGACAAGAATAAAAAAATTGAACAGGAGCACCACTTGAAATAGTTTTCATGGCTGCATAGTCTCAAATAATTTTCATTTGCTACCTCTTTAATAGAAAATTAAAAGTGACGTTTTACTGACGCCTATCCTTAGAAGTTGTTATTGTATATGTGCCTGATAGAACACTTAGTTTATCAATTTCTGTTATGTGTATCTGCCTGCTATATTATATTCTCAACCTCAGAAATTAGAAAATATATCCTTAAAACCGTAGCTATTTATTCTGGTTTTAAAGCTGTTATGTGTATCTGTGCCTGATATTTGCATACTTTTTTTTAATATTGACACTGTATATATGTATTTTAGACGTATCTTAGCCAGATATTTCTTCGACATGGATACACTGGAATCATGAGCATGTTGGTGGATTACAGACTATTGTGGACATTACAAATGGTCCTTATTCATCACTCAAAAAATCTATGTTATACAAATAATACAAGTTACAGTTAATTTTAGCGTTGTAGGAGCCCACATGTTAAAATCATAATAGCTTTAGCAAGCTCTGGTTTCATTTTCTTTCTCTTGTATCCTATGTGAATTATTGGTTATTGTACTTTTTGTATGTATACTTGGGATCGGTGAAATACCATGCTTAATAGTGCTTTTCAGGTTTCAATGATGGAACGTGATTTTTATCTTGGGCGAATTTTGACTGGACGCATATCATCTGGAGTTGTTCGTGTTGGTGACCGGGTTCATGGGCTACGCAATAAAGATTCTATCGCTGAAAAGATTGAAGATGGAAAGGTTTGTGGGTGTATAAGCTTGGAAATGCTATTGTAGATGTATGGACTGGTACTATTAATATTATGGGTAATTTTTCAGCGAATGTGTAGGTTGTGAAGTTACCGCGTAGTTACTCTCTTACTTTTTGCATTCTATTGGTGTATTGTGTTGAACTTGGTGGTTGTATTATGGTATACATTTTAAAAGTTTATGTCTGTGTTATCCATTAAGAGAATATTTGACATAATGTACTTATGAATTGCAACAATATTTAGTGTTAGGGAAGAATGTTTTCATTCATTCTTAGTAGGGTGTCTTTTTGATTGCCAAATATTTTATGCATACTTTCTTTTGACTGGTTAATAAAGTGTGTATTAACCAAGTAACCTTTATATTATATATGTCTAGTTTTTGCATCGAAACTTTATATTGGCATTGAATTTTACGACTAGCAGGGAAATCAACGATAAAACCATGATTGACATCAACATTTTACTGTTAGTGTCTCTGAAAAGGCGAATAATTTCATGCCTAGATATCAATCATTTCCTTAATCAACTCTTTGTGGAACATAATCTGCGATTTTTAAACATTTAGGGTAGATATATTTTGTTGTTCTGCAGATTTATTCTATGCTCTTGGCTATTAAAAGTCATTTAGTTATATTAAAAATGTAGTGGAATCATAAGATCTAAGAAATTCCTGAAAGTACTAATTATTTACAAATGGCTTGAACTGAAATGTTGAAGTGCTTAGCGTATTTTTTTTGTTAAAAAGTAATAGCTTCTATTAGATTAAGATATCTTGACCTTCTAGTGGCAGCTCTAGTTTTATTCGATTTTTTCAATTTTTAGGTGGTGAAACTGATGAAAAAGAAGGGTACAAACATGGTTCTAACTGATTGTGCTGGAGCTGGTGATATAATATCAATGGCTGGCCTATCCAGTCCATCAATAGGCCATACAGTGGCAACTGTGGAGGTATTTTAATTTTTCAGTATATACATATGGTTTGGCTAATTATTTTTTATGGATATTTGATCTTGCCAATTCACATTTTTTTTTTTAAATAGTTGTAAGCTGATGAATAGATAAATTTATTTGTACTTAATTTTTATAAAATATAATCTCAGCTAACTTAATCTCAATATGACAATTTAAAGTTTAATTATGTATTTACTTTGATATTTAACTGGGCATTTACTGTTTGTTCAAGTTGTATTTTTTCTTCAATAATTTTCCTGACAAAATGGCCATTTGTTTACTGGGTGATATTTTATTAAATTTATATTCAACTCGATATAAACTTAATGTTTTGTATTTCATGAACCTTTCTAGCATGTAATTCGTAATTTGAGTAAACGATTTTATGTTCCAGATTATGTCTGCTCTGCCAACAGTGGAATTGGACCCTCCAACAATTTCCATGACCTTTGGTGTGAATGACTCCCCGTTGGCTGGTCGTGATGGTACTCATGTAAGTGGTGTTTGGTGTTTGTCTTACTTTTACATTCATTTTCTTCCTTCTGTTGCTTGTGTAAAAAGCTTTGGGTATTCTTCTCAAAGCCCAAGTTCCCAACACACACCTACCCTTTGTTGTCTTTGTATTAAAGCAGTATTTTCTAGCTTTTGCATAAAAAGTTATGATATGTTTGTACTTGTTGGTTACTTTATTGAGTATAGGCTAATGATGAACTTTTTGTAGTTGACTGGGGGCAGAATTGGTGATCGACTAATGGCTGAAGCTGAAACCAACCTTGCCATTAATGTGCTTCCTGGCTTATCCGAATCATTTGAAGTTCAGGGAAGAGGAGAGCTACAGCTAGGTTTGTTCTGTTTCTTTGAGATTGCATGATACTGTGTTGTATTCATACAAAAACTCCATGATTTGGTGTTCTTACAGAGCTGCTTATGGCATCTTTGTTAACAGGTATTTTAATAGAGAATATGAGACGTGAAGGATTTGAGTTATCTGTCTCTCCACCTAAAGTCATGTGAGTTTCCAAGGACTGAATAAGCTCCAAATTTTGTGTATCAGTTTTGACACGATGTGGTTTTGCCTGCCTAGCACTACTATTCAAATATTGAGTAAATGCTGGAAGCATTTACTGTATATTTGAAAGAATTAAATACTTAAGTTCTTAGTTATAGAAGTCTAATACCCTGTCTTTGAAATAATTGAAACCTCAGGAATGGTTTCGTATCTAACAAATTATAGGAAAAGATAGAAAAGGATATTAGAAATATAGTAGAAATGTGATAATGTGATGTGATTCAAAACGCTAATACTCCCTGTTTCCACTGCTATTCTAGGTCTTGTACAAGTCCCTGCCACACAACAATTCTAATAAGATTCCTGAAACAGCAAGATTCTAAATTCTATTAACAAAATACTGAAGTTCATGAATAACATCCAAGAAGCTTGGAGCTTACATCTTTTAGCATAGTTTTGAAGGCTGATATTGGATGGATTCTTCTTCTCATCTAATACATCTTGTAAAAGCTCTACCCATTTAAAATATTTGACCCAGCCATTTTTTTGTACTTTTTGGTGGTTTAGTGGTTCTGAATGTGAAGTGATACATTATACGCTGTCTGAGCTAGTGTATGTTTTTATGTTTTTGTATACTGGTTTAGTGAACTTTTTTGTGGATTTATTAGGTATAAAACTGAGAATGGTCAGAAGCTTGAGCCCGTAGAAGAAGTTACAATTGAGGTAATAATTCAACTTTCCATTCATAGTATGCTTGTCCAAGAGTTTGGGCTTCTATGTTCTAACAACATAATGGATCTATTCCAGGTAAATGATGAGCATGTTGGCTTGATAATGGAGGCCTTATCTCATAGACGAGCCGAGGTTACGGACATGGGTCCTGTCCCTGGAGCTGCTGGTCGAACTAGGCTGACTTTGACTTGTCCATCAAGGTTAGCTGAGTGACCTTTCTCTCTCTGAATTTATCTTTTTGATCTGTTTTTCACCCAGCACTTAAATGGTAGTTTTTGTATTGTTTGTATTATCACAGGTAAAATATATTTCTATTGAATGGAATTTGAAAAAATTGCGTTCTCAAATGTCCTGTTTCTTTCTTATTATCCTTTCCTTTGCCCTTTTTGTGGAGATGATACCCACTTGTTGTGATCCTAGTGGCTTTCCCAAATAACCTTGCCCCTAGATGACTAGGAAAGGAAAAAGGGAATGAATCTTTGAGTAAATGCGTCTTCAATTATTGGACATCAGTTAAACACTCAAATATAGTTTTTCTATAATTTTTATCTGTCATAAAAAGCTTCTGCTATCATGGTTGAAACCAGAAGGCATATCTCACTGATTAATAGTCTGGATTCCTTGTTGCTTTCCTATTGTGGTTGGATCCCAGAGAGCCACTTGGGTAATTTCTGAAATTATGTTTATGGATGTTTGTCGTCATTGGAGATGTAATTTCTTTCGTATCATGGTTCTAGTGATATCAGATCTTATGAAGCATGGAAGAACTTTAATAACTTCTTGAATTTGTTTGTTCAGGGGTCTGGTTGGGTACAGGAGTGTGTTCAGCAGTGACACACGTGGAACTGGATTCATGCATCGTGCTTTCCATGGTATCCATTCTCTGCATAAATTAATATCTTTTTCTTTGAACTGGCACATAATTATGTGAGTTTTCAATTTGTTTGCTCTATATTTTGCAAATTATGTTGTTTAATTTCTCGCGCGAGGTTTTGCTTATTAAATGTAAATAGAGCTTATGCTTACTCTCTTATTTTACCGACTCTCCACACTTTGTTTGACCCTCCTTCTTGCAATGTAGTATCATAAGTCTTTTTTAATTATTTTATTTTTTTCGTAATATGCATTGTATTGTAATGTTGCAGCATATGAACAATTTCGAGGCCCTCTTGGCAATGTCAGGAAAGGAGTACTGGTATGTTTGGCTGCCCCTTGTTCATAAAGGGCTTAACAATAATTAAACTACACTTAGTTACTACTCACATGATATGCATTGCGTTTTAGATCATTAAGCATGTTTCAGTTGTGTGGTTTTTATTTCATATGGTTATCCAATGTTGTTTACTTAATTGAACAGGTTTCCATGGGTTTTGGTACTATCACAGCTCATGCATTGATGAGCTTGGAAGCTCGAGGGACTCTTTTTGTAAATCCTGGAATGGAGGTTAGAATTTCGGATCTTTCTCACGAATTATAATTTATCTGTAACGTAAGTTCTTATCTTTGTTAATATGCTGCTAGTGTCTTGCAGTTTTCATTTTTTTTAGCCTTCCTAGTTCCTCTAAAGAAAAAAAAAGTCTCGGTTAGAGCTTCACATACTGTTTTGCCTACCATGGATTAATGATGAGTTTGTTGTACAAATATTCAAGATGATTTTTTTTTTTTTAATTTTATTCTGATTCAAGATGACTTTCTGATAGCAATCATTTTGTCCGTGTGTTTTTCTTGCCTATACTTATTTACCATTTATCTGAATAGTCAATACATTGCATTAATTGCTGAGTGTAGTTAGAAATCTTTTTATGTTTTGATTTTGTTTTTTCATTTAGGGAGCTTGTGACTGCTAAAGATAAATTTAGAAGAGGATTTTCAAGTAAAATATTTTTTTGCTATCAATCTAGCTATGATTTTTTTCCCCAAAAAGATGTGAGTATTTTATGTCAAATTGTGGTTAAACACTTTGACCTTGCATTGAGGCTTAAATTTAACAACATAACGATGTGGATCTAGCTTTTTTTTCTGTTATTGAATACATAAGCTCTGCTAGCTACAGTACTTACTGATTTTTGGTTTCCAGACGTATGATGGAATGATTGTTGGAGAACACTCACGGGATACAGATCTTGATGTAAGAAGTATTCTTAACTTAAATGCTACTTCTATATCAAAGTTGGTGACTCACTGAGAAATACTGATATTTCAGGTGAATCCAGTGAGGGCCAAAGAACTTACAAATATACGTGCTGCGACCAAAGATGAGAATGTTAGGCTGACTCCCCCTCGCCTGGTATGTATTTTATCTGGCAAAATTATGCTGTTACAACGTGCTTATTTTAGATCTAGTTAAGAGTTCACATGCCCTGATATTTTTAAGTATCCTCCTACAATTGCTTTTCTGGAAGTACAAAATTCAAATAAATATATACCTCGCCTGAACTATTCTGTTGTTTGTTGATTGTCAGAGATCAGACACAATAATTGTTTTAGATAATCGTTCATAAGCGCAAAATATTTTCTTAACTTTTTGTTGTCACAGTTTTCAAATACCAAAGCTTATGAAGCATGTGATGTCTGATATCAAATGGTGACTATCAGTATTCAATAAACTTTGTCCTTTGGCTTCTTGGATTCCACCGTGCATTTATGTTTTAGACTTAGCATCACTTTTAGGCTGTATTTAGTATGTAATTGAAAAGTAGTTAGGGAAAGGCTGCTATATTGTGATGGTTGTAACATGTTTACTTACATTTGATGGTGGTATGGTTGCAGATGACCCTCGAAGAAGCTATAGGTTATGTAGCTTCCGATGAGCTTATTGAGGTAAATTTCTGCATGCAATTTGTTGTCATCGTTCAAAATTGTTACATTTTTGTTCTTTATAGTTTTGACGTATATGGGTGATATTCATTTGACATCAATAACTTTTGTTGATTGTTCTCACGGTTATTTTTCTCGTACGTTTTATATTTTGTTCCTGAAGGTTACACCAAAAGCCATTCGTTTACGCAAGAAATACCTTGATGTTAACAAGCGGAAAGCCATGAGTAAAAGGCCAAAGGAATGAAGAGAGGACATAAAGCCAAAAGTAAAAGGCCAGAGGAATGAGGAGTTTATCCTCGATTAAATTTTGTAAAATGCAGTGTATGATATAGTCTTCACAAGCAATTTTTCTTACACCATGTTCTGCCATAATTAAAGTATTGATTGTATTACAGGTTCCGCAGAAAGAAATATTCTTTGGTAGTGATAAGTAAGTTAACTCAATTTTGTATTATCTCAGTAGAGGGTAATAATTGGCCATGGAACAAGTTGCTCATGGTGATGATGAAATATCAAAAACGTTTGTTCGAAAGATTATAACTGTAATTGCTCGGAAAGGGCATTTTATTTGCTCACCATCTATGAATGGTTTACTCTGACATTTCCTTTACCAAAATAAAGCATTTATATTTCATGTGGTTTGACTTCAAGCCAATGTTTACTATCATTTTAAAGAACGTGTTTGTACTAAGAACTTCTGAAAAAAAAAATGAGATTTTTCCTAAGTAGTTTATGTATAAATTAATTTGAAGAAGTTTTTTTATATAGTTTTTCTTTTAAAAATATTTAATGTCTATAAATAGTCAAAATTTACTATATCTACTTTTATTTTGTAAAACTAAGGTGAATGCCTTTCTTGACTTGTGTTCTTCTCTCAAGTTTTGCGTGAGGGCCAAATGCCTTATAGGTTCATTGACCACGTCAATGGATATTAAATATAGCAGCCTGGTTAGAAATTCAAAGTCACATACTGCAAGTGTGAATCTTAAAGAAAATTGAGACAGGTTAGTAAATTTTTCTATTATTAGTTCAAATTCATTAAATTATTTGAGTTATAAAAGATTGTTATCTTTAATTAATAAAAGAAACGTCGAATTTTGGAATAGATGAGTCTAAGTTTTCTTAATATATTTTGGTGGTGAAAAAGAAAAACTATACCAAAAGCATGAAAATTAAATTGCAAATACATTGTTGGTTTTTTTTATGATATTGGACTCGGTCATTGACTTGACAAGTAATTTATAGTTTCTATTAATTTACATTGTTATTAAGCAATTTATCGATTTGTGTATAAGTATGCTACTCTGTAAAATAAATAAATAAATAAATAAATTTCAAACAACTTACAATCTTATATTTTTTAAATTTATAGTTGATTATTATATATAATAAATTTATTATTTAAAAAATAAAATCATTTTTTTTGTTTTTAAAGTTAAGTTGCTTAAAGCAATAATTAAATTTTTTTAAATATTTTTTTGAAGTATCATACGAGAAACAGAAGAATTATTTCAAATGACCCAAAACAGGTAGGCTTAGCATTTTCTACTAGAGATATTATAAAACTAGTTTTCATGATTTTTTTCTATAAATATTTATGGAAGATAAAGGAAAAAAAATAAAGTCATGCTATAAGCTAAAAGTAATTTATACTATATCTCAAGAATAAATTAATTTTATTTAATAAAATTATATTATTTTTTCTTATTTATTCTTTATTCAATTTTTATAGTTGTTTTAACATCTCTGTTATTCAGGTTTACTCTTAAATGCATGTTGGACTGAGAAATTTACTTTAGAAATTACTGTAAATGTATTTCTTTGAAACAAAATTTTAAAATTTAATTTAAATACAAAAAATTTTAAAACAAAAGTGACATTGAGGAACCTGGATTCACATCAATGAACAGTTGATTTATTTATGATGAATGAGCATTGAATAATAGAATTTATATTCCAAGCTAACAATCCAACTACATGAGAAAAGTACAGTGAGACTATTTTATTTATGTCACAAGAGTACCATGATTTCTAGCTCCACCAAATAGTCTATTTTTGTTTGTAATAATTATATTTGGTAAGCAAAATTTAAATGTTACAATATTTCACAATTACACTTCTAACCTTATAATTTATTGCATTTTTTTTGGACAATTGTTGGATGAATATAACAAGGATAAGAATGATAATAATTACATTTTTTATTTAAAAAATAAAATAAATCAAATATTAATATAAAAGTACAACAAAATAAAATTTATTAAGACAGGTGTAATTATAAAATTACACTATTATAAATATAAAATGTAACATTAAATAATATACAAGTGAAAGTATTCAGATTGATTCTCTAGAAGTTTAGTGAGTAACCAATTTTTTTACTATTTTTTTCTGTTCTCACCTCCATAAAAAGCTCATTTGATTAGTATTTTTTTTTCTTTAATGCAGTTAATTTTTTTCCAAATACTTATTAAGTATGAATACAACTAATTTTTCCTAAACTACTATGCTTAGATTTTTTAATTACACATTAATAATAAATTAAAAATGTACCAAACTAGTAATAGCATTTAGATTAGAAAGGAAATTCCAAATGTATTAAAACAACAACAAATTTCATATTAATATTGTAGATAAATTACAATTTTAATTGCTTTTAATTTTATTTCATGTTTTTAATTCTTATAATTTTAAAAAAAAATTCATCTTCACATATGTTTTATTTCTTTTATTTCGGTACAAGTGAATTCTAAAGCTAACTTATTTACTTAAAACACTATTAAAAGTAATTTAATTAATTCAAATATATAAAAAATTTACAAAAATGGACTGTTGGACCAAATTCATGTTTTTTTTTTTTCTAAAATACAGGATTGAAACTGTATAAAAAATATAAAAGAACCAAAATATGATAAAGAATTTTAAAAGTCAAAGTTATAATTTAACCTAAATTATTTATAAATAAAATAAAGAATACGTGTACTGTCATCTTATAATTTTTTACACAGTTACCCAATTAAAAATTATAAATAATAAGTTTAATAAATTTTAAAATGATCATCCAAAAATCATATCATTAATATCACCACATATGAATAAATTAATATTGAATTCTTTTACTTAAGATGAGTTAAAAAGCTTTTGAAGTTACACTACATATTATTTAATCATAAATGAATATTTAAACTCTTAAATATTATATTAAATTCCCATTACTTAAATCCACACCCAAACAAAGAAGAAAAGTTATATTTTGAAGGTTTTTCCTTCATTCTCTCTATCCAAAAAAAAGAAAAGAAAAAGATAATAAGATGTATGGATGAGGGTGAAAAAGGTAAAATGAAGCAAAACCATTTTGATTGTTATGCTTGTTTGATATCATTCATTCCATTCTGGCTTTGAATGCTTCTCCCTCCAATCCTTCTGCCATTAAAACAACAACATCAACATCAACACCTCCTTCTTTCTCTCTCTTCTTCTTTTCCAATGCTGAAACTTCCAGGGTTCATAGCCACTGACCCAATTGAATTCCCGCACAAGAATTGAAGAAAAAACCGTCAAGTTAGGATCTTTTGAAGGCACGGATCGTGTGAGAAGGAAGAGCGAAAATGGGTGCGTACAGAGCGGACGATGACTACGACTACTTGTTCAAGGTGGTGTTGATCGGAGATTCCGGCGTTGGGAAATCGAACCTCTTGTCTCGATTCACCAAGAACGAATTCAGCTTGGAATCTAAATCCACCATTGGCGTTGAATTCGCCACCCGCAGCATCCACGTCGATGACAAGATCGTAAAGGCACAAATTTGGGACACCGCGGGCCAAGAAAGGTCACTGTTTTTTCTTGTTTTGTCTTTTTAAACGTTGGGAAATGGTTAGTTTCTTAAGAATTTTCTTGAAAAAAACTCATTTATGTTTAAGGGGTAATTATGCCTCGAATGAGATTGTTTAGATGATTTTGGGATGGAACTATTTCATTTCATCTCAGATTTCTATTTTGTTTTTCTTTTTATGGATTTGAACGAGAGGAATGAAAATAAAGAAGCAAAAAAGAAAGAAAGAAAAGACTGAAAAAAGGATCCTTTTTTTTTTGGTTAGACGCTTAAAAGGTGATGGAGAAATAGATAAATATTGAATTTTTAGTATTCTTTTTTAGTTTTTCTTCAATTTAAATTTCTAACTTTTTCTTTTATTGTCTTCCCACCCTAGCAAACATAGGGGTATGGTTGGTTGTTTGATGATTGGGGCTGCATTGGGTGGACCATAGTTTTGTGGGGGTTTGATTAAAGTTTAATGTGTTTTGTTATTTTTTTTTTTAAATAATGGTGTGGGATTTGATTTGGGAACGATGAATAATGCAGGTAACATGAGATTTTGTTTTTTGGTGGTTGTGGGGTTCTTGCTTTTGATCTGTTTTCCTTTTTGTATTTTTTAGAATGCAAGAATGGGATTATGCATTGGGCTTTTGTTATAGGATGGAGAATGTTGATATTTCATGCTCTTTATAGCACTGTGGATGTGTGTTCTAAAATTGATAAAAATCATGAAATTGATGAATCTGTAAAACAATGAAATGGGTTGAAGTTGTTTTGTTTCCCCTTTGTTGTGGTTTCAAGGTTGCTGGGGGAGGGATATAATTGTTCTGTGGATGAATTATTGAATAGTGGGCCAAAGTTTAGAGTATAAATGTGTGTGTGGTATAATGGATGAGTGTGACAAATGTCCATTGCTTCCAGATCCATTGATTTTTTCAAAATCTGCATTTCTTTCTTTGATCTGACTCCTTTAAAGTGAGTAACTCATCTTACAAGATAAACTAATATTAATTGTTTAACAAGAAAATTAAATGTTGATATTACATATGCATAACAAATTATGTGCATGTTATGAACATTGAAATGACTTACTTTTTACCATTGTTCCCTTCAGAAAAAGTCTTCTTTTTGTGTTGTGTCTTTGAGAAATATGCTTTGAAGATGACAGGACAACTTGACTTCTCAAGTTTGGCTTGCATTATTTGGTTCATTTGTCAGGCACTTTTTTTGAATAAAATGAGGCTGAGATTTGAGTATGTGACTAATTAAATCTAAAATATGACTTTCAAATTTCTGAGAAACATTTAATGAGGTGGAATATGATAGCTGTATGAAGTGTTCTGTAGGACAAGGATACTTATTTCTATCTGGGAGTGTGATTTAATGTGATCCTTTGGTTAGGTTTTATTTGCCAAAGAGAATGGTATCCAAACACATGCACAAAATGGTGCAACACTAATAGTGGAAAGGAGCTAGTTTTGGCTGTATTAAATATAGCAACAACCACCACACTTTATTTCACAGGATGTATAGTAAACCAACCCATTTTAGTCCCCAAAAGGTAGAGGTAGCATCACCTTGGTCCTTCAAAGAAAATTAATGCCTAGTTCTAGAGTAATCAAAAGTTACATTAATATGGTCCCTACAACAACATTTGATATTAATTTAGTCCCTTAATTGTACAAATTAATATCAATTTAGTCCCTTAATCCTACAAATTGACATCAATTTAGTCCATTAACAATAGAAGATGACATCAATGTAGCTCTGCAATCTCAGTCTGCATTTGTTATCACTTTTCATGATTGAGAAGGGACTAACATGATGGCACAATTCATTTTAAGGAGTTAATGGTGACTGCTGTATCTTTTTGAAGGACAAAAATTAAAAAGAAGCTGAAAGATTCAATGTTTTTCTAAGACACTTCCACAATGATCTTTTTTGTAACTTAGCTTTACTTTGAAGTATACACTTGCAATGATTATTTCTCTATGACGTGCTCATTACTCATTACTTACAAATCATAGCTAAATACATTATATGTATTCCATCATAATGCTGCATATATGAGGTCTGATTCTTGCTATTTCCCACAGATATCGTGCAATCACAAGTGCCTATTATAGAGGGGCCGTTGGAGCATTGCTTGTGTATGATGTTACCAGACATGTGACTTTTGAAAACGTGGAGAGATGGTTAAAGGAGCTTCGTGATCACACAGATGCCAACATTGTAATCATGCTTGTAGGGAACAAGGCTGATCTCCGCCACCTACGAGCGGTGGCCACCGACGATGCGAAGGCGTTTGCTGAGCGAGAAAACACATTTTTCATGGAAACATCTGCTCTTGAGTCCTTGAATGTTGACAATGCCTTCACAGAAGTGCTCAGTCAGATATACCGTGTTGTTAGTAGGAAGACTCTTGAGATTGGAGATGACCCTGCAGCCTTGCCTAAGGGCCAGACCATCAATGTTGGCAGTAGGGATGATGTCTCAGCTGTTAAAAAGGCTGGATGCTGCTCTGCATAGTTTCACAGTCCTTTTGCAGCAGAATGCTATATCTATATGTGCATGATTCAACCAACCAATTCTCAAGTGAAAGCTTTTAATACCTACACTTATCTTTTTTTATGTAATTTCTCCCACATATCTTGCCAAGTTTATTGTTTTTTTTCTTTTTCTCTCTTTTCTTTTCATGTAAGCATGGTTTGGTCATAGGAATGATGTCATGTTGCCCTTAGATATATACAGAATTTACTGTTTTGTATTGAGTTAAAGCTATATCTGGTTCTTAGATTGATTCAGAAGTTGTTACAATCTCATCATTCTTTATCAGAGTTCCCATTCTACTGGAACAAGAAAAAATCTTTGATAGATAGTTAGTGTTATTCAATCCTGAAAGAGTTATGGCTTGTTGATATGGCAGCACCTCATAGCAATTGCTAGAAATTTCACACTTGTAGTACTGGTTAAGTTTTAGCTGCAATAACAATACTAGTCTTTAACTGTTACCCTTTTCTTTTTGTTAATTTATCAATATCTAAACTACCCTTAAGGTAAAGGTAAACAAAATAAAAAACAAAATGTTTAAGTCAAAATAAAATGGTATTCTTGAACCACACAACATCTGTTTCATTCTTCTCTGACCTGTGATGTCTCATGCCACATTTGGTGTACATTTTCTTTTTCACTTCTTGTAGATCTAACAAAAATATTCCCTTTGGTGTTTATAGAAAGTTAGTTTCTAGAAATTTTATATTGTTATTTTTATAAGACACTTCATACTTTCGATTATATATTTATTTATTTATTTTTTATTTGCTCCAATTAAATATTTTCGTATCTATTTTAGTTTGTATTTACTGATGATATATATAATCAAAATTATAATTCACTTATCTTTCAATATTTTTAAGGAAACGTGAAAATTAATATTTTTAATTCACACATAAAGATTAAATGTTTATCATTAAGCATAAAATAGATAAGTTAATGCCATTTTTAAAAATTCTATAACAATTAACAACTTATATATTTTAACTAAGTTAGGGTTTTGCAATTAGTTTTTGCATTTTAAACAATGATTTGTAATATATCATAATTTTCCAAAAACATATTCTGAAAATTAATTTTGAAAAAGAAATTTTGTCAAGAAATAAATTGAATAGGGTGCAAAAAGAAGAAGAGTGGTATAAATAGATTTAGGCCTTTGCATTCTGCACCCCCATATCTTGAACCTGCACTCCATGTGTGGTGAAATGACAAAAGTTTCCTTGTTTCAAATTTATAAAATATATTTTGAATTCTACATTTTGGAATACATTTATTGATTCATAAATATATTTTAGATTGTGTAATCCTGAATGCATTAATACATTTTAGATTGTGAAATCCATAATGCATTAATACATTCTAAATTTGTTGCATTTTGGAATCCATTCTTGGATGCAGAAATATATTTTTACAATGCACAATTTAGAATGTATTAATATATTATGAATTGCACAATCTAGAATGTTTTTTGTTTTCCTAAATATAAATTTATTTATAATTGAACTCAATAAATGAACACAATATAAATAATATACAAGAATAAAGTCAATTATTTGCAAGACTAAAATATGTGCATGTAACTCCTAACATTTGGACAGATACTTGCATTCGATTAATATAAAATGAAGACCATAACCCAGCTTCTAGGTAATAGTATGTAGATCATAGTATGTCTATAATTGGTACGAGGCAACCATCCTGTAATTTTACATGCATTAGTTTCAAACGTATTATGTAATCAATAACTACGAATATGAATGTAAAACATGATCATACACATGCGAAAATACCTTAACAAAATGTAAACAATACACATGTTCAATACATATAATTCAATATAGACTAACATTTATGGGAGGCTTACTTCATAATTGAAATATTTTTATATATTCCTTCAATGATTAACACATTGAAACAACATAATATCTACTAGCAATTACGTATTTCATATCAGGCATAGTCATCCATTTGTCTACACTAGCCTTGGAAGACATTAATGTTTGTTAGAGAATTATTATTGTAGCGTAAAAGTTGGAAAAAAAAGTGTGTAAGGTGTGCCATAACTTACCGTTGACATTACCCATAACTTACCGTTGACATTACATCTACTAGTAATGATCTTTTTAGTTGGGCTACCCGTTCATAACCACAAAACAATGTAGCATAATCATTACACCACTATCCAACTTCTTTAAACAAATCTATTTTAACAAGTGGCCATGAATCTTCCTCCACTCCCAAACGTGCAGCTATAGATTGATAACCACAATGACCATAAGTCTTCACATCAAGATGTAAGTGTGAATACTAGGATGAAACTACTCTACATTAGAACTACTATGATATTCATGTTGGACCGTCGTTTTTCCCCTCTCGTTGCTTGAATTCTATGTAGAAGAACTATCATGTATATAATGAATGAGATATAGAAAACCTATTTCCTTGACTATTTTGGGATCCGTTAGTTTTGACCTTATAGTGCATAATATCCAGGTATGAAATTTCACGTAGGACTTAGAGTAGTTAATAATGTTGTCAAGCTCTTGAAATTTTATTGTGATAATTATGCAGTTGTCTTCTTTTCTAAAACTAACAAGTATTTCAAAGGTGCTAAGCATATGGAATAAAAATATTTTATCGTTAAAGATGAAGTTTAGAAACATATAGTGTCAATAAAACATATTAGCATTGATCTTATGATTGCTGACCCTTTAACAAAAAAGGTTATCGTCTAAAGTATTTACTAGTAATTTAAAGAATATGACATTATGTCTACTAGTGAATGTTGAATGTTAATGTTGTTATTAATGTCTATTTGACACTTTAAGCTTATTAAGGTAGAAGTTTCTAAAATCTATGTTTTCTATTTATGTATATGCATGCAAATTATGATGTGGGAAACAAATTATGCTATTGTTAATGAAAATCACATTATGTTTGAAGTCATTATGGACTTCTCATTGTAAAGTCATATTAAGGAGAATGATAATATATTAGTGCATGGAAGAGAATATGTTGATTCAATGACATGCAATCATAATGACTCTTATCTTTGTGTATCTTTAATTATGATTAATGATGAAACCAACTTATTTAAGCTCTTTCAATGCACATTATGATTTATGTAATTGTTAAATCATGAAGTGTTATAGCATCACATGATCAATTGGGAGAATGTTAGAAATAATTAATTAATATGACTCATGTGAAATACAATTATGGGTCTAAATGTGATTTAATAAAATGAAATGACCTATTGGTTAATATGGGAATTTATCTTTTAAAACTTACCAATTTGATGGATGTTGGCTAAAATAAAGAACACAAAGGTTTTGTCTCTGCAATGAAGGTTACCTACTATTGACTATCAAGAAATAGTATGAGAAAGAAAAGTAATTGTAAAGAGACAGATTGAGAAAAATGAGATTAAAAAACTTATTTTCATTGGATCTCTCATGAATCATGGTAAGTCTCTTTTACTATTATAGATTCTTAAATCCTTATGATGTGTAGTAATTTTATTAAACAAAAAAAGTATAAAAACTACAACCTACATTTCAATCTACATATGGTTTATCCTATAAGTTCAATAATAAATTAATGCACATTTATAAGGATCTTAGAATCTATGATTTTAACATAAATTATAATAATAAAAGAGACTTACCTTGATCCATGAGAGATCAAATGAAATGAATTCATCAATATCTTTAGTCATAATCTGTCTCCTTGCATTCACTTTTCTTTCTCACTCTCTTTCTTGATAGTCAATAGTGAGGAACCTCCATTTCAAATATAGAACCCTTGTTTCTTGATTTTGGCCAACATCCATCAAGTTGGTTACCATATTAGTTGCTTTAAAATAATAATCTCTCATATTAACCAATAGGTCCTTTTATTTTATTAAATGACATTCAAGCCCACAAATATATTTCACATTAGTCATATCAATTAATATATATTTTTCTAACATTCTTCCACTTAACTCATGTAATGTTATGACACTTCATGATTTAATAATTACATAAATCATAATATGTTTAAATAAATTGATTCCATCATTAATCATAATTAAAGATATAAAAATCATAAGAGTCATGATAGTTATATGTCATTCAATCAACATGTTCTCTTCCATGCACTATATTATTTTTCTCCTTAATATGACACTATAATAAGAAGTCCATAACGGGTTCAAACATGTCATTTTTCATTAACAATAACATAATTTATTTTTCACATCACAATTTGCATGTCTATACATAAAATAAAATAAAAATTGATTTCATAAACTTGTATATTAATAAGCTTAGAGAGGTATTAATAACAACATTAACATTCAACATTCACTAGTAAACTTAATGTCCATATTCTCTACATGGCTAGTAAATACTTTAGACCACAACCCTTTTGTTAAAGGGTCAGCAATCATAAGATCAATTTTAATATATTTTATTGACTCTTTATGTTTCTAAACTTCTCCCTTAATGGCAAAGTATTTCAATTTCATATGCTTAACACCTTTGGAATACTTGTTTTTAGAAAATAAGAAAGTTGCATAATTATCACAATAAATTTTCAGTGTGGCTTGGCAATACTATCAACTACTCCAAGTCCTGAAATGAAAATTTGCAACAAAATAACCTAAACTATGGCATCAAATCATGTCACTAATTCAACCTCCACGGTGGAAGCAACAACGACTAACGCTTCGCACTTTTCCATGAAATCGCTCTTCCAAATCATTTTGTATTTATTATTCTTTGGATATTGCATAAGACTAAATTTGTCTCCTTTCCATCAGAACATGAGACGCTGCAAATTTATCCATTTTGAATCTCTCTAAAACTTTATTAATATATGCTTTCTAAGACAAGACTAATAATCCTTGTGATCAATCACAAAATATTTTTATTCCTATCACATAGTATGCCTCACCCATATATTTCATTTCAAAGTTGTTAGAGAGAAACCTCTTAGTCTCACTTAACATACCAAGATCATTAGTTGAAAACAAGATATCATTAACATACAGAATCAAAAATATAAGCTTATTCCCACCGAGATTCAGATATACACACACCGATCAATAGTGTTTTTCTTAAATCCAAAGCACATAATAGTATCATTGAACTTAAGATACCATTGACTGGAAGCATATTTAAATCCATATATTAATTTCTTAACTTTACATACCATGTGTTTCTTTCATTCTTCAATAAACCCCACTGTTGATCCATATAGACATCATCTTCTAAATTTCCATTAAGAAATGCAGTTTTAACATCCATTTGGTGCAACTTAAGATCATAATAAGCTACCGATGTCATTATAGTTATGAAATAATCTTTCTTAGAAATAGTTAAAAATGTTTCCTTATAATCAATGTTATCTTGTTAGATATTTATTTTTGAACCGTACATTGATTTGTTTCAAATTTTGAATAAGTCTTTAGTTGGAATAATTGTTCTTACACGTTAGCATAATTGTTCTTAAACGTTAGAATAATTGTTCCTAAACATTAGGATAAAGTATTTCAATTTTTTTTTAGTCAAAATAACCACTCCTAAACTTTAGGTGGAAGTAATTTCAGTCATTTATTTTTTTCTTCCTGCAAGTATTATAAATGTAATTCGTTGTTGGCTGTAGAGAAATAAGATGAAACAAAACAATTCTCTTCATATGTTTTCGTTCATTTTCATTGTTTTATCCGCTTCTATTATGTAAAACCAACAATTAGTGTCAGAGCTCTCTCCTTAAGGGACTTGTGTGTGTTTTAAGTTTCCATGGATTCTGAAACGAGTTTTTCCCAAGCTGCTCTCCCAGTCTTTGATGGTGAAAACTATAACCTCTAGGCAGTGAGAATGGAAGCTTACTTGGAGGCATTTGATCTTTGAGAGGTTGTGGTAGAGGATTACGAAGTACTTCCGCTGCTAGATAATCCTACCATGGCCTAGACTAAAAGTCACAAAGAAAACAAAACAAGAATGGGAAAAGTGAAGGTGTGTCTATTTGCTGGTGTTTCTCAAACCATTTTCACACGAATCATGACTTTTAAATCAGTAAAAGAAATTTGGAATTATCTGAAGGAGGAATATGCTATATGCTGGAGATGAACGAATACGGAGCATGAAGGTGCTAAATTTAATGGGAGAATTTGAGTTGCAGAAAATGAAAGAGTCTAAGACAATCAACAAACACTTAGACAAATTGTTGGGTATTGCCAATAAGATACGAACTGTTGGGAAATAACTTTGCTGACTCTAGAATTGTTGAAAAAATTACGGTAACAGTGCCTAAGAGATATGAGGCATCCATAACCTCATTGGAGAACACAAAGGATCTGTCAAAGATCACTCTGGCAGAACTGTTACATGTTTTGCAGACACAAGAGCAGCGAGGCTGATGAGAGAAGATCATGTTGTTGAAGGTGCATTTCCAACCAAAAATAGTGAGAATACAACAAATAACCAAAACAAAGTCAAGGGTAAAAAGAAAAATTACCCACCTTGTCAGCATTGTGGAAAAATGGGCCACCCACCGTTCAGATGTTGGAAGCGACCAGATGCAAAGTGCGCTAAGTGCAATGAGATTAGACATGAAACTATAATTTGTAGAGCAAATATCTAACAAGCTATAGCTGATGCAGAAAATGCACAAGAGGATGAAGACCAAGAAGCAATTCCAGTGAATCTTGGTTGATAGATAGTGGTTGCACCAACCACATGACCTATGACAGAGAACTATTCATGCATTTGGGCGACACCGAAGTCAAATGGGTCGATATTTGGAATGGTAAACAAATTCTAGTAAAAGGCAAAGGATTAGTAGCTATAACAAGCTACACAGGTACAAAAATCCTCTTTGATGTTTTATATGTACCTAAAATTAATCAAAACTTACTTAGTGTTGGACAGTTGCTTGAGAAAGGGTTCAAAGTTATCTTTTAAGATAAGAGTTGCATAATTAAAGATCCAACAGGCCTTGAAATGTTCAAGATTAAAATAAAGAGCAAGATTTTTTCATTTGATCTACTCTAGGAGGAGCCCACACTATTTTGAGTAAAAGAAAATATTGATGAGTTATGGCACAAGAGGCTTGGACATTATCACTATCAAGGACTGCTCAATATGAAAAAAAATCTGATAATGGAAAGGAGTATACTTTGCATCAATTCAACTCATTTTGTGATGAAGCAGGGATAGAACATCAACTTACGACTCTTTATACTCTAAAACAAAAAGGAGTAAGTGAAGAAAAAATAGATTTATTATGGAGATGACCAGATGTATGCTGCATGAAAAGAATTTGCCAAAACAATTATGGGCAGAGGCAACAAACACAACAATATGTTTACAAAATAGACTCCCCATAAAAGCAATAACAAACAAAACTCCTTTTGAAGCATGATATGAATACAAACCTACAATGAATTTTCTTAAAATTTTTTGGTGTCTTTGTTTTACCTATGTTCTGCAGGCTAAATGAGATAAGCTAGGAAAAAAGGCCACTGCTAGATTTTTCATTGGATATAGTACAGTTTCAAAGGCATATAAAGTCTTCCAACCAGAAACTAAAACTTAACTATTAGTAGAGATGTGTATTTCGTGGAAAATGAAGAATGGAATTGGGAAGACTCAAAGACTCTTATGATAAAAGAAAAGTCATGGCTAGATGAAATGAAAGATGATCCACCAATTAGAGGCACTCGATTACTCTAACATATATCAGAGATGTAATGTTACAATATGTGAACCTGGTGACCATGAGGAAGTTCTCAATGAGCTAAAGTGGAAAAAAGTAATGGAGGAGGAGTTGTATATGATTAAGAAGAACAACACTTGGGAGCTTGTTGAAATGCCTCAAGATAGAAAGATAATTGGGTTGAAATGGGTGTTTAGAACTAAGTTAAATGTTGATGGTTCAATTAACAAACATAAAGCAATACTTGTTGGGTATTCTAACAGTGATTAGGGTGGTTCTTTGGATGATATGAAGAGTAGTTCAGGATACTGTTTTAGTCTTGGCTTAGGAATTTTTTCATGGTGCTCTAAGAAACAAGAAATTGTTGCACAGTCTACAACAAAAGTTGAATTTATTGTTGCTATAGCTGTTGTTAACCAAGTTCTGTGGCTGAAATTTTTTTGATTGATCTTAACATCGAACAGAAGGAGAGTACGAAAGTTTTTGTTGACAATTAAGCTTGAATAGGTATTTCCCATAATCCTGTTTTTCATGGGAAAACAAAACATTTTAATATTAAGTTGCTCTCCTTAAGGGGGGTACAAAAAGATGGAGCTGTTGATTGTAAAACTGAAAACCAGATTGCAAATTTGTTTACCAAGCCACTACCCGCCAACAAGTTTGAATTCTTAAGACAAAAGATTGAAGTTTGTAGTTTCAAAATCAAAAGAGGATTGTTAAATATTTGTTTTTGAACTATACATTGATTTGTTTCAGTTTCTGAATAAGTCTTTAATTAGAATAATTGTTCTTAAACGTTAGAATAGTTGTTCTTAAAAGTTAGGATAAAGTATTTCAGTTTTTCTTTTTAGTCAAAATAATTGTTCCTAAACTTTAGAGGGAAGTAATTTCAATCAGTTTTTTTTTTTTTTTTTTCAAGTTTTTTATTTTCAATTTTTTTTTTGTTGTATAGAAATCAAATAAAACATTTTTTTTTTTCT